>OIWM01000249.1_pt1 | contig 68950 bp, 63 predicted proteins | sample 1587451 | NCBI WGS metagenome assembly OIWM01 (sample SAMEA3888907, study PRJEB22519) | human gut metagenome | biome: human gut; feature: human-associated habitat; material: faeces | place: Denmark | collected 2011 | reverse complement strand
CTAGACCCACTGATTAAGAGTCAGTTGCTCTACCAACTGAGCTAAGGGTGCAACTTTCATTTTATTGTCAGCAACCTCATTTCTGAATTGCGAGTGCAAAGGTAGTACTTATTTTCCAAACCGCCAAATGTTTCGGCTCGTTTTTTTATCACTTTTTTATATCAAAAGCTTCAAAATTGACATATGACAAGAATTCGATATTCCTTTACACTTTTTACGCCATTTATTTTCGCGCATTCAAGCACTTCATCACCTTCTCAAAGTACTTCTGAGTACGCTTGACATTATAACGCGCACCACCATTCCATGAGCGGATTGCCATTTCAATATCATTTAAGGGATTAAAGTGTGACTGAATAAGGATGAACATTTCCTTTGATTTCTCCAGACTGAATCTGTCACGCAGGGTGAAGCGCTTTTTGCTCTTACGCTTCTTAAGAATTTCATTACATTCCTTCACCAAAATCGGAGTGATCTGCATTGCACCGCATGAGTTGCCACTCACGGCCTTAGCGTTACCCTCACTTTCAACCTGAACGATAGCCTGAATTACAGGATTCCAATCGAAGCTCGAAGAATTTGGAGCTTCATTAGAAGACACGTTGTTAGCACCCAATACTGGGCTTACTACAAATACACATAAAGTTAAAACAATTTCCTTAATAAATTTAATCATTAGTTTGTTCTTTGTGGAACCCGGACACGCTCTCCTAAATACCCCTATCCCCTATTCCTTCCTCAGGAACAGACGATAGTCTGTATAAAGCATCTTCACCATATAAATCAAGGAATCTTTATCCTAAAACTGATACCGAAAGACACATCCACTATAGGTGCTACAAAAGTCGTTATCCAACACCTATATAAATTCCGTTAGATACTTTCAGAAGACCGCCTCCCGATAATTGAGACACGACTTCCTTTTAATTATCGCTTGCAAAATTACACAAAAATCGTGAGTTGTGCAAGTTTACATACCACAACTTCACCTTTTTTAGCTTTTTCTTGACATAGATAACATGGTGTATATCAATCAAATACACATTTCAGACGCTTTATAAACACCAACTTACACCCAACTCAACCATTTTGCAAACCATATATAGCAAAAGCCACTGCATACAACATAGCAGTTGCCAGCAAAGCTGACAACGAACAACACATTGAGCCTCCAGAACCTACTACAACACCAAACCTCAAGACATAAAAAAAGAGTGCCGAACAAAAAGCTCGACACTCTCATAAATATTGTATTTCAGAATTTTACTTCTTGAAAAAGTCCTTAACTGCTTCGTTAGGAACCATACGCTCGTCAAAGATGTAAGCGCCAGTCTTCTCGCTTCTTACCATCTTGATAACCTTTGTATATGCGCGACCGTCCGATGTACCTTCACGGAGGGTAGCGACCGCTTTCTTTGCCATATCTTATATGTTATTACTTAATCTCCTTGTGAAGAGTCATCTTCTTAAGGATGGGGTTATACTTCATCAATTCCATACGGTCAGGAGTGTTCTTACGATTCTTTGTAGTCACGTAACGGCTTGTTCCAGGCAGACCGCTGTTCTTCATCTCAGTGCACTCGAGAATTACCTGTACTCTGTTGCCCTTTGCTTTCTTTGATGCCATTTACTTATTCTCCTATAACTTTAATGTCATTCCAGTCTACATAACCCTTAGACACAGCCTGCTTGAGGGCAGCGTCCAAGCCCACTTTGTTGATAAGACGCAGACCCGCTGCGCTAATTTTGAGGCTAATCCAGCAACCTTCCTCTACATAGTAGAACTTCTTGCTGAACAAGTTCACATCGAAAGAACGCTTTGTGCGATGCTTTGAGTGTGATACGTTGTTACCTATCTGGGCTTTCTTTCCCGTAATCTGACAAATTTTCGACATTTCTATCTGCTTTTTTGTATTCGTTTTTTGATACCTATTCCAAACAGGGTGCAAAATTAACTACTTTTTCTGAGAATACAAAACAATCTCATAGATAATGTTACTTATTTAATGTTTTTTTTGTTTTCAGATATATCAAACAAGTCCGTCACCCTCCTACCTGTCATTATTCCGCAACAGGAATTACTGGTACTTTGCCTTCGTTCTTCACCTTTGGAGCGTGCTCCTTAAGGAAGCCGATAAACATCTGAAGAGCCTTGCTTGTAGCAATTGCAAGATTGATGTCACGACCATAATCCTCGGTGAGTTTCAGCGTTTCAATATTCTCTGCATTGCCACATGCTATCCAGATTGTGCCAACGGGAATCTCGGCAGTACCACCGCCAGGACCGGCTGTACCGGTTGTTGCAATCGCAAAGTCAACACCAAGAGTCTTTATCGCTCCCTGCACCATTGCCTTTGCCACTTCCTCACAAACTGCTGTCTTCTCCTCAAGAAGCTGATGGTCGACTCCAAGCAGATTCTCCTTTACTTCGTTGGTGTAAGAGATTACGCCGCCCTTAAAATAAGTCGAAGCTCCCGGAACAGCTATAATAGCCTCGGCAATGCGTCCTCCCGTGCAGCTTTCGGCTGAACCTACAGTAAGACCCGACTCATATAAATACTGCTGAATTTCACGGCTAAGTACTTTCTTTTCAAATTCCATTTTTCTCTATTTTTTAATGAATGTTTCGTGAGTAACCAAGCGTGTCCTTGGGACACACTACTTAAATGTCACCTTGCTGAACGCAGGCTTGTCGATTGAGCAGAAGTCCTTGTCGATGAACTTATAGTAGCCCGTTATGCCAATCATCGCAGCATTGTCGGTAGTGTAGCTGAACTTCGGAATATAGATAGTCCAACCATAACGCTTGGCGTGATCGTGGAACGCATTACGCAGTCCGTTATTGGCAGAAACGCCACCAGCCACAGCCACATGCTTTATGCCAGTCTGCTTCACGGCAAGACGCAGCTTCTTCATCAATATGTCGACGATAGTATGCTCAAGGCTCGCTGCAAGGTCGTTCTTGTGATGCTCTACAAAGTCGGGGTCGTCCTGCATCCACTTGCGCAGACTATACAGGAACGAGGTCTTCAGTCCGCTGAAGCTATAGTCAAGACCAGGGATGTGCGGTTCGGCAAATTTATAGGCGAGCGGATTGCCTTGACGTGCCAGACGGTCGATGATTGGGCCACCGGGATAGCCCAGTCCCATCACCTTAGAGCACTTGTCTATAGCCTCACCGGCAGCATCATCAATGGTCTGACCGAGTACCTCCATATCATTGTAGGCATTCACCTTAACAATCTGCGAGTTACCGCCCGACACGAGCAGACAGAGGAACGGGAACGGAGGCGTTGTATCCTCCGGCTTCTCTTTGATGAAATGCGCCATTACATGACCCTGCAAGTGGTTCACGTCAATCATAGGAATGCCCAGACTGCGTGCAAATCCCTTGGTAAAGCTCACACCTACAAGCAACGAGCCCATAAGACCCGGACCACGAGTGAAGGCTACAGCCGACAACTGTTCCTTGGTAATGCCAGCACGCTTCAACGCTGCACTTACCACAGGCACAATGTTCTGCTGATGGGCACGCGACGCAAGCTCAGGCACCACGCCACCATATTCAAAGTGAACGTCCTGCGAAGCTGTCACGTTGCTCAGCAATATATTATCCTGGAGCACTGCTGCACTAGTATCGTCGCAGCTGCTCTCAATACCTAATATGTACATTTCTTCCGAATTTTAATTGTTAAATGTTAAATGTCGCGTCAGCAAAATAGAACTTAGCACTTAAAATTCAACATTTAACACTTAATATTAATAAGTTAACACTTCAACGCCGTGCTCTGTCATTACGAATGTATGTTCCCACTGTGCGCTCGGTTTCTCGTCGCCAGTGATTACCTCCCATCCGTATTCGTCGTCGGCATCAATAAACACCTTCCATGTACCCATATTCACCATTGGTTCGATAGTGAACACCATACCCGGCACGAGCAGCATACCTGTACCCTTATGACCGTAGTGCATCACATCTGGCTTTTCGTGGAATTTCAAACCCACTCCGTGTCCACACAGGTCGCGCACAATGCCGTAGTGATACTTATCCGCATGCTTCTGGATAGCATGACCAATATCGCCAACAAACGAATAAGGCTTGGCTGCCTCCATACCTATCTCCAAACATTCCTTGGCAACACGCACAAGCTGCTCCTTCTCTGGAGTGGTCTTGCCAATGATAAACATACGCGAGGCATCGGCGTAATAGCCGTCAAGGATGGTTGTGAAGTCAACATTCACGATGTCGCCCTCCTCAAGAATATCCTCTTCCTTAGGAATGCCGTGGCACACAACCTCGTTGATACTTGTGCACACGCTCTTAGGAAAGCCCTCATAATTAAGGCAAGCTGGAATTGCACCATGCGATGTGCAATAATCATAACAAATCTGGTCGATTTCGAGAGTGCTCATTCCGGCACGAATATTCTTTGCCACCTCGTCGAGCACACCGGTATTCACCACACCACTGCGGCGAATGCCTTCTATCTGTTCGGGAGTCTTGATAAGGTCGCGCGACGGCACCTCCTTACCCTTGTTTTCCCAGTACATTACTTTCTTGTCAAGTTCAGTTGGCTCCTGACCAGGAAGACAGTGCCAAACTCTCTTTTTTCTGAATACCATAACTATATAGATATTTTAAAACAATTCCAACTTATTCTTTCTTGCCTCGTCGAGCGACGATAGCTTCTGCTGATGAGCAGCATATTCCTCGCGCAGCTTGGCGTAACGTTCTTTCAACTCTGCCTCAAATGCCCGACGTTCATCGGGATTCATGAGTCGCTGTGCTATCATCGGATTCTGCGCAGCATCCTTCACCCACACCACAATTCCACTATAGACAGGCGCAATTTTCAATGCCACGTGCATCTCTGAAGTCGTAGCACCGCCAACCATAATAGGAATCTGCAGACCAGCATGTTCAAACTCCGTAGCCACATTGACCATCTCCTCAAGACTCGGCGTGATAAGACCACTCAGTCCCACCATGTCAACATTCTCTTCGATGGCCTTCTTCAGAATCTGCTCAGCAGGCACCATCACTCCGAGGTCAATCACCTCGTAATTGTTGCACGACATCACCACATCAACAATATTTTTGCCAATGTCATGAACGTCGCCTTTCACGGTTGCCATAAGCACCTTGCCCGACGACGAGCCGCCTTCCTTCTTATCAGCCTCGATGTATGGTTGCAGTATAGCCACAGCCTTCTTCATAGTGCGTGCAGTCTTCACCACCTGTGGCAAGAACATCTTTCCGCAACCAAACAGCTCGCCCACCTTGTTCATACCGTCCATCAGCGGACCCTCAATGATGTCCACCGCCTTCGGATAGACAACAAGAGCTTCCTTGATGTCTTCCTCCATATAGTCGGCAATTCCCTTTTGCAGGGCTGTGGCAAGACGTGTGGCAACGTCAGCCTTGCGCCATTCGGGTTCAGCGGCAACCTGTGTTGTGCCTGTTCCAGTCGCTATTCCGTTCTTCAGAGCCTCCTGTTTTTGTTTTATCTCGTCGGCAAGTTCCACAAGACGTTCCGAAGCATCCTTCTTTCGGTTGAGCACCACGTCCTCTATTATCTCCAGTTGGTCGGCAGTGATATCGTCGTAGGTCACCTTGGTTGCCGGATTCACGATTCCGAAGTCCATACCCTTGCCAATGGCATGATAGAGAAACACCGAGTGCATAGCCTCGCGTATATAGTTGTTGCCACGGAACGAGAACGACAGGTTGCTCACGCCACCGCTCACATGCGCTCCTGGCAGATTTGTCTTTATCCAGTCGACTGCCTTAATAAAGTCGACAGCATAGTTGTCGTGCTCTTCCATGCCCGTAGCTATGGCAAGCACGTTGGGGTCGAATATTATATCGAGCGGATTCATGCCCACATTCTCTGTAAGAAGTTTGTAGGCACGTGCTGCAATTTCAATGCGTCGTTCGTAAGTAGTGGCCTGTCCTATTTCGTCAAAGCACATAACCACCACGGCTGCACCATAGCGCATCACGTCGCGAGCGTGGCTCAAGAACACCTCCTCGCCCTCTTTCAGCGAGATTGAGTTGACGATGCACTTGCCCTGCACGCATTGCAGTCCGGCAGTTATCACATCCCATTTCGACGAGTCGATCATCACAGGCACCTTGGCAATGTCGGGTTCCGAAGCGATGATATTCAGGAATGTGCGCATCTCCTCGCGAGCGTCGAGCAGTCCGTCGTCCATGTTCACGTCAATGACCAGTGCGCCGTCAGCCACCTGCTTGCGTGCTATGCTCACAGCCTCGTCGTAGCTCTTCTCCTTGATGAGTCGCAGGAACTTGCGCGAGCCAGCCACATTGCATCGCTCGCCCACATTGACAAAGCGCACATCGGGCGTAACGTCGAGCAGTTCCAGTCCGCTCAGCCACATGGTCTGGGGCTTGGGTTGCGGCACATGCGGCTTTTTGCCCTCGGCAATAGGCACATATTTGGCAATAAACTTCTCCGTAGTTCCGCAGCATCCGCCAATGATGTTCACCAGTCCCTCGTCTATGAATTCCTGTATCTGTGGAGCCATCGACTCTGGAGTCTCGTCGTATGCGCCCAAACTATTGGGCAGCCCGGCGTTCGGATAAGCACTTATATAATAAGGTGCACGATGAGCCAGCTGTTTTAAGAAAGGCTTCATCTGGTCGGCACCGAACGAGCAGTTGAGTCCGATGGAAAAAATCGGGTAGCTGCTCACACTCGCCAGCACAGCGTCGAGTGTCTGTCCGCTCAGAGTACGTCCGGCAAGGTCGCTTACGGTGATGCTCAGCATTATAGGCAGGTCTTTGCCTGTGCGTCTGCCCACCTCCATTGTTGCATCGATAGCAGCCTTGGCGTTGAGCGTGTCAAAGACGGTCTCAATCAATATGGCGTCTGCACCACCCTCTTCCAGCGCCTCAATCTGCTCCACATAATCAGTATAGAGCGTCATATAGTCGAGGTCGCGTGCGGCAGGATTGCTCACGTCCGGACTCATCGAGCACGTCTTGTTAGTAGGGCCAACCGATCCTGCCACAAAGCGTGGACGGTCCTCTGTCGAGAATTCGTCGGCTGCCTTGCGTGCCAGTCGTGCTCCTTCCAGCGCCATTGCCCTGGCTGAGTCCTCCAAATGATAGTCAGCCTGACTGATGCGCTGTGAGCTGAATGTGTTTGTGGTGATGATGTCAGCACCAGCCTCAAGGTATTTTCTATGAATGTCGCTTATCACGTCAGGGCGTGTGATATTGAGCATATCGTTGTTGCCCTTCATCATACCCGGAGTCTTGCGGTAGCGGTAGCCACGGAAGTCTTCTTCCTCCAGTCCGTACTGCTGAATCATGGTGCCCATCGCACCGTCGAGTATTATTATCCTGTCTTTAGCGACTTCTCTTAAAGTCTTCTTCATCTAATAATATTTAGCCACACCTCATTCTTAATAATGCTTCATCGCCCTATCCATCTCTCTTCTGTCTTCCTTCTCCTTCAGCGTCTGTCGCTTGTCGTATTCCTTTTTGCCTCGACACAGTGCTATGTCCACCTTAGCACGTCCGTGCTCGTCTATGAATACGAGAGTAGGCACAATGGTGTATCCAGGCTGCTTTGTAGCGTCCTCAAGCTTGTATATTTCGCGCTTGTTGAGCAGCAACTTGCGGTCGCGTCGTGCTTCATGGTTGCTGAACGAGCCGTAGAAGTAGGGCGAGATGTTCATGCCCTTCACCCACACCTCATGGTTGTTTATATAGCAGAAAGTGTCGACAAGACTCGCCTTTCCGAGTCTTATCGACTTTATCTCGGTGCCGGTAAGCACTATGCCTGCCGTATACGTCTCCACAAAAAAGTACTCAAACGAGGCTTTCTTGTTCTTTATGCTCACCGGACTTTTCTTTCTCTTCAGTTCCTGTTCCTTATTCATTGTTTTTGCTATTGAAGTCGTGGGGAGTTACGCTTATTCCTCCACCACCACAAATTCCTCTATATGCTCGTCTACATAGTGAGCCACGCCTGCAGTCCACGCCTCCTCGTTTTCTACAAACTCGTCGTCGTAGTCGTCAAACTCGGGGTATTGCTCAAACATTGCCATAAACTCCTCGTCCGAGCAGTCGCGCTGTATCTTCGGTCCGTACTCCTTGTAGAGTTTGCGCACCGAAAAGAGCATCTTGGCAAGGTCGCGCAGTCCCCAGTCGCGCAACACCTTGGCAAAGGGGTTGTCAAAGATGAAACCGCCGTAGCCGTTGTAGATGAGCTGCACAAAGCCGCCGTCCATCACCTCCTCGTGCAGGATGTCGTAGGCAAGCAATGTAATCTGCGACACGCTCAACTGCTGCATATTCTCAGCATTAAGCTCGCCGCCAATGGCCTCCTTAGTAGCGTCGATAAACACCTTGAGGAAAGCATCCATATCTTGCATAGCCGCCTCACGAAGGGCAGCGTCTTTCACTTTTACCTGTATCATAGCGTGCAAAGTTAGTGGAAATCGAAGACAATACAAAATAAATACATTTATTTTTAATCTTCATTTCCTTATGATTCATTGCATTTTGCCTCGCAACACCACTTTTTTCACTATCGGTGTAGTGTAGGCATAGGGTATGAAGTCTACCGATGGCAGCGGATGGGTGATGAGGAAATTTGCCACCTTGCCCTTGGCAATACTTCCGTATTCGGCACTCTCTCCCATAGCATAAGCTCCGTTTATTGTAGCTGCATTCAACGCCTCGCTTGGCAGCAGACGTAGCTTTATACAAGCCAGCGAAACCACAAACTTCATGTCGCCCGAAGGTGTCGAACCCGGATTGTAGTCGCTTGCCACCGCCACGCCCAGTCCCGCATCAATCATCTTGCGCGCCTTGCCGTAAGGCATATTCAGGAAGAACGACGTGCCGGGCAGCACGGTAGGCATCGTGTCGCTCGGGCGCAATATTTCTATTTCCTCCACGGTCATGCTCTCCAGATGGTCTACAGATAATGCTCCGTGCCTTACACCCACTTCTACTCCACCCGACGATGCCAGTTCGTCGGCATGAATCTTCGGGCGCATTCCCCATGCAGCAGCAGCGTCGAGAATACGTGCAGTCTCTTCAGGCGTGAAGAATCCACGGTCGCAGAACACGTCAACGAAATCGGCAAGACGCTGACGTCCCACTTCTGGAATCATCTCGTCGACAATCTGTTTTACATATTCGGCCTGTGTCATTCCGCGTGCCACAGCATGCGCTCCGAGGAATGTCGACACAATCCGAGCATCCGAAGTCTCCTTCATGCGCCTAATCACGCGCAGCATCTTCAGTTCGTCTTTCAGATTGAGCCCGTAGCCGCTCTTTATCTCTATACAGCCGGTTCCCTTCTGTATAACCTCGTCCAGTCGGCGCATGGTCTGACGATAGAGCTCATCTTCTGAGGTGTTGTGCAGAAGGTCGGCCGAATTGAGTATTCCTCCGCCACGTCGTGCAATCTCCTCATAACTCAGTCCGTTGATTTTGTCCACAAACTCGCGTTCACGGCTTCCGGCAAATACTATATGTGTGTGCGAGTCGCACCACGACGGCATCACGATTCCGCCCTCAGCGTCAATGGTCTGGTCAATGTCGGCAAATTCCGGCATCCCGTCTGCCACACTACCAAACTCGGCAAACCTTCCGTCTTCCACCAGGAGCCACGCATTGTCAATGGCGCAGAAACGCCCCATCTCCTTGCCCTTCAGCCGGAGCTTAGGTTCGTATTCTACGCCAGCAAGACAGCGAATATTTTTAACAAGTTGTTTCATAACTTTTCTCCCCTCAAAAACTCTACCGACCTCGCAATATGCGGATACATCACTTCGTCGTCTACGATAAACGGCACCACCTTCCGGTAACTGTCGTGCAGCGCCTCCACTGCTGGCGACGACTTCAGCGGACGACGGAAGTCGAGTGCCTGTGCTGCATTGAACAGTTCGATGGCAAGCACACGCTCCGTGTTGAGCACCACCTTATAGAGCTTTATGGCAGCATTGGCACCCATACTCACGTGGTCCTCCTGTCCTTGGCTCGACGGAATGCTGTCTACCGACGAAGGTGTCGACAGCGTCTTGTTCAGGCTCACTACCGAGGCAGCCGTATATTGCGTTATCATGAATCCGCTGTTCACACCCGGATTTGCCACAAGGAAGCTGGGCAGTCCGCGTGTTCCGCTCACAAGCTTGTAGATGCGGCGCTCCGAAATATTGGCCAATTCGCACAAGGCTATTGCCAGAAAGTCCATCGGCATTGCTATCGGCTCGCCGTGGAAGTTGCCAGCCGAAATAATAATGTCGTCGTCAGGACACACAGTCGGATTGTCCGTAGCCGAGTTCACCTCCACGTCAACTGCGGATGTCACATAATCGATAGTATCCTTCACCGTGCCATGCACCTGCGGAATACATCTGAACGAGTACGGATCCTGCACATACTGCTTGGGCTTCTCCACAATCTCGCTGCCTTCGAGCAATTGGCGCATACGTGCAGCCGTGGCAATCTGTCCCTTATGCGGGCGCACCTGATGAACAGCGTCGGTGAAGGGAGCAGTTAGTCCGTAGTAAGCATCGAGCGACATTGCAGCAATCCTGTCTGCCCATTCGCTCAGCCTGTACGACTGCAGCAGCGCCCACACAGCGAAAGCCCCCATGTTCTGCGTACCGTTGAGCAGCGCCAGTCCCTCTTTCGAGGCAAGCTGTATAGGTTGCCACTCCAGCTTCTGCAGCAGTTCGGCTCCCGTTATCACCTCGCCCTGATATTCCACCTCGCCCAATCCTACGAGCGGCAGCGTGAGATGAGCCAGCGGCACCAAGTCGCCCGAAGCTCCGAGCGAGCCTTGCATGTACACCACCGGATAGACATCGTTGTTGAAGAAGTCGATGAGCCGGTTGACAGTAGCAAGCTGACAGCCCGAAAATCCGTAGCTCAGCGACTGAATCTTTAGCAGCAGCATTATCTTCACAATGTCGTTGGGCACACGGTCGCCCGTACCGCAAGCGTGCGACATCATAAGGTTTATCTGCAACTGTGCCAGATAGTCCTGACCGATGCTCACGTTGCAGAGCGATCCGAATCCGGTAGTAACGCCATAGATGGGCGAAGTTGTCTCCTCTATCTTCCGGTCGAGATATTTTCTGCATTCCACTATGCGCTTCTGTGCGTCGTAGCTCAATTGTATCTGGTAGCCGCCATATACTATTTCACCTATACGTTCAATCGAAAGGTGCTCGGCTGAAATCTTGTGTATCTTCATATTGCTTCAGTTGATAGATTGTAGTGTTGATAGGTTGATGCATGTTTAAGGGTTGGCGTATTTGCTGATGATTTCGTCGTCAACGATGTTTGGCATTGTCACCTGCAACCCGTGCGAGCGCAGCATCTCGCGCTCAATGCTGTGTATTGAGCCTTCGTTGCGAGCCCATGCGCGGCGTGCAATTCCGTTGTTCACGTCCCAGAATAGCATTTCGCGTATGTGGCGGTCGCTTTCCTCACTGCCGTCAATCACCATGCCGAAACCTCCGTTTATCACTTCGCCCCAGCCTACTCCGCCGCCATTATGCAGCGACACCCATGTAGCGCCACGGAACGAGTCGCCTATCACGTTCTGCACAGCCATGTCGGCACAGAACTGCGAACCGTCGTATATATTGCTTGTCTCGCGGAATGGCGAGTCGGTGCCCGACACGTCGTGATGGTCGCGTCCCAGCACCACAGGGCGTGTTATCTCGCCACTCTTTATAGCCTCGTTGAAAGCCTGGGCTATCTTCGAGCGGCCCTCAGCGTCGGCATACAGGATGCGAGCCTGCGAGCCCACCACGAGGTTGTTGCGGCTTGCCTCGCAAATCCAGTGTATGTTGTCCGCCATCTGTCCCTTGATTTCGTCAGGCGCAGTCTGCATTATTTCCTCCATCACACGTGCCGCAATCTCGTCGGTCTTGGCGAGGTCGGCTGGGTCGCCCGATGTACACACCCATCTGAAGGGACCGAAACCATAGTCGAAGAACATCGGACCCATTATGTCCTGCACGTACGACGGATATCGGAACTTGCCATTCTCCTGGCAGATGTCGGCTCCTGCGCGCTTCGACTGCAACAGGAAGGCGTTGCCATAGTCGAAGAAGTACATACCACGCTCGGCAAGGCGGTTTATGGCAGCCACCTGTCGGCGCAACGACGCCTGCACATGCTTGCGGAACTCATCGGGATTCTCAGCCATCATCTGCTTCGACTCCTCCAGAGTCAGGTCGGCAGGATAGTAGCCACCCGCCCACGGATTGTGTAGCGAGGTCTGGTCGCTGCCTATGTCCACGTGCACTCCTTCATCAGCGAGTCGCTCCCACAGGCCCACCACGTTGCCCACATATGCCATCGACACCGTGCGCTTCTCGTCTACGTTCTTTCGTATGGCAGGAATCAGCTCGTCCAGATTGTCGTGCAGCTCGTCCACCCATCCCTGGTCGTAGCGCTTCTTGGCTGCCAAAGGATTTATCTCTGCCACCACGCTCACCACACCGGCTATGTTGCCAGCCTTGGGCTGAGCGCCCGACATGCCGCCCAATCCCGACGACACAAACAGCATACCGCTGATGTCGTGTGCCTTACCCTTGGCGCTGAGTTGCTTGCGGCAGGCGTTCAGCACGGTGATAGTAGTGCCGTGCACGATGCCCTGCGGACCGATGTACATGTATGAGCCAGCCGTCATCTGTCCGTATTGGCTCACGCCCAAAGCGTTCATGCGCTCCCAGTCGTCAGGTTTGGAGTAGTTTGGTATCACCATACCATTTGTCACCACCACTCGTGGCGCATTCCGGTGCGACGGGAACAGACCGAGCGGATGTCCCGAATACATCACAAGCGTCTGCTCGTCGGTCATCTCGCTCAGATACTTCATCGTCAGCCGGTACTGTGCCCAGTTCTGGAATATGGCACCGTTGCCGCCGTACACGATCAGCTCGTGCGGATGCTGCGCCACCTCAGGATTGAGGTTGTTCTGAATCATCAGCATTATGGCAGCCGCCTGTTCTGAGCGGTGCGGATACTCGTCGATAGGACGGGCGTACATCTCATAGCTCGGACGGTAGCGGTACATATATATGCGGCCGTAACGGTCGAGCTCGTCCATAAACTCGGGCGCCAACTGTGCGTGCAGATGCTTGGGGAAGTAGCGCAGAGCATTGCGCAGAGCAAGCTGGCGCTCCTCGTGTGTCAGTATCTCCTTGCGCTTGGGCGCATGATTTATATTGTTGTCGTAGGGCTTCTGCTCGGGTAAACTGTCAGGAATGCCCAGTCTTATTTCGTCTGTAAAAGTCATAATGTAATATATTTCAGCCCGACCCCCGACCCCTCACAAAGCCCTACCCCCTGCCCCTCCCCAGTAGGGAGGGGAGTGATATGATTTTGTGGGGGTGTGAGGAATTATTGGGCTGTTTGGTTATTGTTTTATTGATTATTGTTTATTGATTATTGTTTTATTGTTTATTGATAATTGTAAGTAGTCGGTTCATATTGCTCCCCTCCCTACGGGGGAGGGGCAAGGGGTGGTTTTTTTTTTTACAGTTTATCCTCCACCAACTTTGTTATTTCCTCTTCCTCCTTATTCGCCTTAGCTATCAGCTCGTTGGCCTCGCCTATGAGTGCTTCAGCCTCCGTGCGGTCCTTCAGCGACCCGGCGTTAATCTTCACGTTCATACCGGCACCGAGCACAGCGGCACGTGCAGCCAACGCTCCCACTCCGGCATCCGACACGCTGTTGGGATTGCCCTTCTCCACCATCTTGCGGCATACGGCAAACACCTCGTACGAAGCCTTCATCGTCTCCAGCGGCACCTCCGTAGCAAAGAGCGTAGCCGTCTGTATGGCTTCCGTACGTGCCGCCTTCTCCTCGGGCGTATTCTTCGGCATTCCGAAAGCAGCCATAATGCGGTTGAACGCCTCTGTGTCCTCGTCTACAAGATGCAGCAGACGCTCCTGCAGAGCCATGCCTTCCTCAGCCACTGCGGCAAACTCGCTCCACTGCTCGTCCCATCCCGGCTTGTGGCTTGACAGATTTGCCACCATCGTTGCCAATGATGCGCCCAGTGCTCCCATATACGCCGACACCGAACCGCCGCCAGGAGCCGGACTCTCGCGCGACGTCTCCTCAGCAAATCCCTTCACCGTCATGTCTACCAGCAGGTGCTGCTTCTCGTCGCCCTCAGCCATCACATATTCTATAATCTTCTCCTCGGGCTTAAACTCCTTGAGGTCAGACAGTCCGAGCGACTTGATGGCAATGTTCAGTATGTCCTTCTTCGGTATGCCAGCCGAGCGCTGCTGCTTGGCAAGGAAGTAGCGTCCAGCCTCCAGCAGGGTGCGCTCGGGCACCAGTCCCACAATCTCCGTTCCCGTAACGCGCACGCCACGGTTCTGAGCGCAGCGGCACACCTCGTCAAAAGCCTTGTGCAGCGGCGTAACGTTGATGTTGGTGATGTTCATCGACACCTGGGCGATGCCATACTCGTCGATATACCATCCTATGGCCTTGGTACACTTCAGCGTGCCGGGCTTCATGATGGGCGTGCCGTCGGCATAGAGCAGTTTCTTGCCGATGATAGGATTGCCCTCGCGCATTGGCCTACCCTTCTCTCTCACGTCAAACGCGATGGCATTGGCACGGCGTGTCGAGGTAGTGTTCAGATTGAAGTTCACCGCAATGAGGAAGTCGCGCGCGCCCACCACCGTACAGCCTGTTCGTGCCACCTGCTCGTCGTACGGACGTCGGCCGAAGTCGGGAGCTTCAGCATCGTCGTCTATACGCTCGGCAATGCCCTCATATTCGCCCTTGCGGCACACGGCAAGGTTTCTGCGTTCGGGAGTGAACGCCGCAGCCTCATAGCAATAACAGGGAATGTTGAGTTCATCGGCAATGCGCTTGGCGAGTTGGCGCGAAATCTCGGCACACTCCTCAAGCGTAATTCCGCTCACGGGAACAATGGGCAGCACGTCGGTAGCGCCTATGCGCGGATGAGCGCCGTGCTGCTGGCGCATATCAATAAGTTGTGCGGCCTTGCCCACAGCTCTGAAGGCAGCCTCCACCACGTCGTCGGGCTCGCCCACGAAGGTTACGACAGTACGGTTGGTAGCCTCGCCGGGGTCGACGTCGAGCAACTTCACACCCTTGACGCTCTCTACTGCGTCCGTTATCTGACGGATTACGCCCATGTCGCGGCCTTCGCTGAAGTTAGGCACACACTCTACAATCTGCTTCATTTTTGCCATAGTATAAGGTATTATGTTAGTAGTATAAAAAATCAAATAGCAGAAGTATCAATGATACGTTGCAAATTTAGTGAAAAAGAATATTTAATGCAAGAAAACAGCAATAAACATTTACTATATAATGGTTACCATACGTCAAATAATATTGTCACCCAACGTTATTTATTAAATAACATTGAGTGACACTTTGATTGTAATAGCATTACAGCAACAGCGCTATACTATCGTCAGCACTACGCCCTTGCCACGCTTCATGGTTTTCCATATACGTTCGTAGAGCCGCTCGTACGTTTGCGCCGACTTCAACACCAGTCCCGGTATGTACTCCTTGCCTACAATGATGCTGCCGTTCTTCAGCGTAAGGGCACCGTTGCCGGGGCGTATGGTAGCGCCGCAAGGCGTCGTTGGCAATATGCGGCAGAGTTTCCTGTCTATCTCCAGTTCCAATGGATAGGAGCCGGCTGGGAGATAATTACGGGGATGTTCCAATGTGGCGCAAATAGTGCGACCGTTTATTATGAGCATGCCGTCTACGCCATAGGACGAGTAGCGGTTGCGTTTGATTTCTATCAGCATATTTTGAGTTTTGAATTAGGAGTTTTGAGTTGGTCGCCTGCGGCGATTTTGAATTTTTGAGTTTTTGAATTTTCAATTTTGACTAAATGACTAAATGACTAAAAGAGTTTTGAATTTTGAGTTTTGAGTTTTGAATTGTGCGCTACGCGCATTTTGAGTTTTTGAGTTTAGAGTTATTAGTTTTTGAATTATCAATTCACAACTGAAAAATTCTCAATCGCAGGCGTTAGCCGAGAATAACTCAAAACTCAAAACTCAAAATTCAAAATTCAATAAGTCTTCCGGAAACTGTTGTTAGGCTCAAAGCTGACAAGTCCTTGCTTGCGCCAGTTCTTGAGCATTTGCTGAACGGCGTTGCGCGACGTATTCGAACCCTTCACGGCTATGCTGTGCTGCAGGGCTTGCTCAAAGCTGAAGGTAGTGTCCAGACGCTCGAAGATGGAGTCGTTCTTGCCTCGCTTGGTGCGCTCCGCCGTGGCACGTCCGCAATAGTCTTTCGACGAGAATGCCGCCTCTATGCGGTCGCGGAAGAAGTGCAGGGCGTTGTCTATCTGATAGTCGGCGAGCACGTCGAAGGCAGCGAGAAACGAGGGTTGCTGCTGCTTTACAATCAGCTCCTTCCACAACCCCGGTTGCTGTTTGAGCCGTGTCTCAGCGCCAGCCAGTCCGTGGCGGTCTATCAGCTGTGCAGCCACTCGGCAGAGCATCAGACAGGTCATCATGCGCATCGTCGTGGGACAGATGCGGAAGCGCTGGCGAGCCTTCACCTTGTCGTCGTTCTTCATCGTCTCCAGTCGCACCTGCTCCAGCCATTGCCTGCCCTTTGCCTCCAATTTGGATAGCACCACCTCGCCCTGCATCAATGGCAGCAAATGGGCTATCTGACGTATGCGCTCACGCTGACGATCGGTCAGCACATGCAGATTTTCGGTGAGCGGCTGAAAGGTGTTGTCAGGTGTGCGTGCTATTGCAATACGACTCTGAAAACCGTCGGTGTAGTTGGTCACCACTCTATACAGCGCATCGGGCGTTCCGCACATCACCACATTCCACAACAGCCTATCGATATGCACGTTCACAGCCTCGGCACTTCGCGCCTCACGCTCGTAGCTTGTGCCGTCGTAAGCCTGTCGCAGCATCACGGAGAAGTCGCTCATAGCCGACCGCCATTTCTGCGCCACCGTGTCAGCCTCGGGCGTGAACGAGAAGGCGTGCAGTCCGCCTGTGTTGGCAAGTCGCTCGGCAAGGTTGGCAACGGTATTGTTGAGCGTCAGACAGCGCACGGGCAGCTTCGGTTCCTCGGGCTGCTCCTTCTTGTTCTTGGCAGCCCGCTTCCTGGCACGCCATTCGTCCTCCTGCTGTTGGTACATCTTGTCCATAGCCCTCACTTCCTGCGTCCACACGTCCATAACGGGGTCGATGCTGCCCTTGCCCGATGCGAAGTCGCCAGCTATGTACGCGATGAGGTTCAAGGAGTTCATCTTGCCGTGTACGTCCACCTTCACGCCAGTAGCCAGCATGCCTATCACAGGACAGATGGCAGTCAGTACGGGCAGCGCCAAGGCAGGACCTACAGCATCGATAGAGTCCTTCACGCCCTGCGGCATTCGTGGCAGCGCATTGTAGTAGAACAGATCGTCCCGTGCCAGCGCCTCGTCTATTCCGTCGGTTTCTGCCTGCTCTCCGTCTGCGCCTGTTATGCGTTCCTGTCGCAAGGCAAGCAGCACGTCCTTCAGCCGCTTGGGCATCTGCGTGCGCTTCTCGCCAAGAGCCGAGTCGATACAGGCAAGCTTCTCCGCCTCTGGGAACCCGTCGTAACACGGAATGATGCTGTCCAGCAGCTGGCGGTCGAAGCCGCAGATGTGGCGTAGGTTGACGGCAAGCTCAAATGTGAGCGTGTTGCGGTTGCTGCACACAGGCTCCTGCGAGTCGTTGTACATCTGCCACCACTTGCGGATAATGTCGGTGTAGGGAATTCCTAAATAGGTTGTGTTTTGAGACGTTGTTGTGGTGTTGGTTTGCTGTGTAGCTGACGAGGAAACATCACCATCACAACCCCTCACCACCTCACCCTCATTAACCTCACCCTCATTATCGAACAGCTCCTTATCTACGAAGAGCAATTTTTCGCATGGAGGCGTGAAGAACACTCTGGTAATGTCCTTTGCGCCCTTGTCGTACTGCACACCGAGCAGCTGCGAAGCCCATTTGAGGTTCTCCTCCTGCGAGAGCTCAGGCTTGCGTCTGAAGGCGATATGATAGCCTTTGCCAGCCGAGCGTTCGAGCATCAGCAGTCCCAGTTCGTCCTTCTTGCCCATCACCATTTCGGGCACGCTCGCCATCTTCTGCTCATAGTCAGCAGCCATAGGGTCGAAGTCGATGTCCATGCCAACGGAGCGGCTCATTCGGGTTGCGCCTTTCAGCGTGCCGTCGGCATTAGGCAGGCAGGAGTAGTTCATCTGCACCATGTGGTGCTTGTCGGCACGTCGGTTGCGCTCCGTGTCGCGCGCAAGCCGGTATTCGGTCTCGTCGTTGACGGGGCGCATTAGCTTTGCCCCGTCCTTGTAATATATAATGTGTACGCTCATTTTCTGAATTTTGAGTTTTGAATTTTGAGTTTTGAGTTATTCTCGGCTAACGCCTGCGATTACGAATTGTCCAATTGTGAATTGTAGGAGGCTATGGCGTCCTCGCCTTAGCCTGCGCAGCAAGTCGGTAAGAATTATTCTTTCAGTCACGAATTATCATGAATTGTCCATGAATTTCACCATGAATTATTCTTTTCACCACGAATTTCACTAATCACACGAATGTTGTGTGCGTTATCTGAATTCATGGATAATTTATGGTAATTACTTCCTTATAGTCAGTGGGTCCAAGGACAAATCTCGTGACAAAAAGACAGCATGTGGTTTTCAGTCACTTAACATTACCGTCTAAGTTGGTACTCCACAATCGCGTCAGTTGCTTCTGCGCTTTCAACGGCTATTGCCTGTGCAATATTAATGTTTTCGTTTGCTGTTATCTTCAGCGTCAACTGAATTGCCCCGTCCTTGGTCTTGCTCACCCTTCCGTGCGCCAGCTTTCTGATAAGCTTCGACTGCGACTTGACTCTGGGCTGTGCCACAAAGTCGAACGTGCCGTCGGTCATTTGCTGCGCCACGCCGTGCATCCTCCGCATACGCTGCACCTTATCGGGCACCGAATCATCGGGCGAAAAGAGGAAATACTTGCTCTCGTCGTAGAAAGCGATACCGCCAAGCTGCACGTGCTGGCAGCCATTAAACTGGTTGTTGGTTGTACTATTAGCACTTGTGCTGTTTGCGTTTGTGCTGTTTGCGTTATTGTTTATATCTTTAATCATAATATTGAGTTTTTTTGCGAGAAGAACGTTGGATTGTTGCGCGCTTTACCATGGAATATCCTCCGCAATTCAACTCTTGTTTTTTATGATTTTGAATTTTGAGTTTTGAGTTATAGCGTTTGGCGATTTTGAATTTACCAGTTGTGAATTATGAAATTCAAAATTGAACAATTCCTAATCGCCATAGGCGACCAATTCCTAATTCCTAATTCAAAATTCAAAACTTTACAATGTCCGTCACCAGTATGTCCTGATAATGTGCCCCGTTATACTCTCGTGTAGAGAAGCGCAGCGTCACCGCCACAAGGTCGCCGGAACTGAACAGGCATCCTGCCGTATTGCCGAGCATAGCTGCCACATACTGGTTCTCGTACTTGCCGCCAAGCTCCTGAAGCATGATGTTGCACTTCATAGTCTGGCCACTCTCCGTCTTCTGACTCTGTACAGCGAAAGCCTCGCCCTGCTGTACTACTCGCATGATTTTTGTTTCCATTGTTCTTTTTATGTTTAAAGAATTATTACGCTGCAAAAGTACGCCATTGAGAAATCTGATAAAAGCACTTCATTTTATCAAAGTGTTAAATCGTTTATAACCTCAATCATTAACCTCCTCTGCTCTCTCGACTCAAGCCCGAGTCCGATGTAAGAACGGTAAGACGAATCCTTCGCCGTGTGCTCCAATGCTGCACACAACTGCGAGTCGTTCACACACTCATCATACACACCATGCGAGCGCAGCACGCCCACCAAACGCATAACGGAATATTTGTTGAAATCACGAAACTTGCGCATCTTGGGCCCTGGCATCAACAGGTCTACGAATTCATTTTCTTCGAATATCGATTCCCATATCATACTCACTCTTCCTGCCCAACAAGGCTGGGCCAATCCCTCTATCTGCCTTACATACGCACGCACGCTCTCTATCACTTCTTCACGTCGTGGAGTCTTGCGCTCCTTTGGCTTAATCAGCAGTCTGCCTTCGCGAGCCGCAGCCAGCACCTCGCTGAAATTCTCACGCAGAAAATCTTCGGAAACCCGAACACTCTTGACATTCTCTGTTCTTGACATTTCCCTAATTGGTTTGCGAGAGAAGCCGTGGATTACCGATGGCCATCTTCAATCACGTGTGAGGTTCCTCGCCTCCGCTCAGGGTTAAACAATAAAAAACTCGGAGATGAGAATCCAAAGTCTCAAGTCCGAGTGCAAAAGTATTTATAAGCGTATAAAAATAAAAATACAGAATTTCAGAAGACTTGTCAAAGTTCTATCAACACATTATCAATTGATAATCAGGCACAAAAAAAGCGTTGATAGAAACCGTTTCCATCAACGCCATCAATATTCTTCAACTTATAGCTGTTCTGTCAGCCTTTATCAGCACCATCCGCGACCGTCGTCTCTATCAGCTGCTTTATCCTCGTATGCAACTCCTTGGTCAATGGAGTGTTGCTGGAGCCGAAATCGGCATGCTTTGAAATATAAGACTTCATATTCGAGTCGAAAACGTTGTTCACATCCGTTACATTTCCATCAACCAACATTCTCTCGCCACACTTGATGCCCCTCATAATTCCCAACACATTAGCCACAAGTTTAAGATTCTTGCCCCAACTGTTGTTGCGTGGCTCATTCTTGCCAATCAATTGCTCCACCTCCTGCATGGCGCAAATGTTACGCCAAATAGCCTTATAAACATCCCATGTAACGGCCAGCATGCGCTTGACTCTTTGTGTTCTATCAAGAATCTCGCCCACACACGTCTCCACGCTTGCCTTGGCTGCATCATCCATCAGTTGCAGCGGACTCTTAGCGTCCATATAGTTGGTGACGGGCAGCACAATCTTATGGCCTTCATTGTCGTAACGGCGATGCTTGAAAACACTTATCAGCTTCTCAGAGAAAACCCTGTGCTTGGGAGTCATCAGCACATGCGCCAAGACGTTGCATACGGCTCTGTTGGGATTGCGTTCGGCTGCGTCCTCCTCTTCATCAGGAGCCGCGTCAGCCATTTGGGTGAATAGCACTGTGAGAATGATGATGGCTGTACGCTCCGACTGGTGTCTGCTCTTCAGCTGGCCATACATAAACTCAGCCTCGGCATCCTGATGTGTCTTGACATCACCCAGTCGCTGACGCAGCATCTCCGTCTCGCTCCACACCTCCACGGCATTAAGTTCGCCCAACTGCTCCTCAATACGGCATAGCGGTCGTGCCCATGTCCTAAACAGGTCGTCACCACGATAGCGGGCACGAAGGCTGTCAAGCTTCTGATCGTCGAATCGCTTGAAATGTTCCATCTATCAGTCGGCCTTGTTTTGATCGTTAAACACATCGGGAACTTGCTTCATGAACAGCTTCACCTTGTCCATTGCCGACTGCCCCACAACAGGAATAACCCGTTGGTCGCTCACAAGATCGTCAAACACCTTCGAGTCAGCCCCCATCACCACAAACTGGTCCTTGCCGCAAAACACAGGACGCTTCTTTCCCTTGGGATACATCTCAATCCACACACCGCCGCCCGAAGCTCCTTCCACTAATGCACGTTGGCGCTCATTATTAGGGTCTATTTTCACAACGCCGCCCTCGTTGGCTCCGAAAGAGAAGTCGAGGTCGCTGTCCCAGTCTTCACGGGCTGTTTTCAGATACTTGTCCATAACCTTGGTGAGACGATCAAGATTGAGATGGGGGAAATGAAACCTCACCTTCCTGAAACCGTCGGGATAGTCGTTCAGCGTAGTCCAGAAAACATTTGTGCCATAGACAGCCGTGAGCTTCACCTTCAGCAACTTCTGGCGCAGAAGCTTGCACAGTGAAGCTTCAAGAATGCCTGCAACAGTCTTCGTGTCGCTGAAAGCCTTCGTCTTGCGCTCAATGGCAATACGTTGGATGCCGGGGCGGTTGTCGATTATCACAAGGCAGTTGCGATAGTCGGCATAGTTCTTGGCTTTAAGATGCTCGTCGGTAATGGTCACGTTCGTTACGTTTGCCACACGCATCACGTACACCTCGTCTTGCGGCTTCACCACCTGCACGTGCCAATACTTCTTCTTCTTGGCATTCTCAAACTGATATGGCGTATTATAGTCTGACAGCAATATGTCTCCAAGCAAATATTGGCGATTTCTGAACGATTCTTCCACGTCCACCACCTGCCAGTCAGGAAACTCCATTTGCAGCTGTTTGTTGGGTTCGATAATGCGAAGAAAATTGTAATTATAAATTGCAAATTTAATTTTTTTCATTTCAGGTTATTCGTTATTGTCATATCTGTCTTGATCTCCGTTAGCCCATCTGCATGTAGTCGCGGTTGGCGATTATTCCGCGTATGGCCTTGCGTGTGCCATACTTGAAAGCCTCGCTGTCCTTATACTCCTTGTAGAATGTCTTGTCGCCCTTGCGCATCTTCCTTATCTTTCGGGCTATTATCTCATCGAGCAGCTGTTCCACGGCTTGCTCGTCGGGGTTGCCCACAATCAGCTGGTAGTCGTCATCCTCCACCACCATCTTGCTTAGGTTCAGCAGCTTGGCTTTCTGCTCATCGGGCGTTGCGTCCCAGCCCTGGAAGAAGCGTTCGTTAAACTCTCTTACTATCTGGTCCAACGGGTCGTGCTCTGCGTCGTCGCCACCGGCATTCACCATCTTGGGTGCCAAGGGGTCGAGGGTGCTCTCCTCAGCGTCCAGCTCGATGTGCTTGTTCAGAGCCGTGCGGCGTGCGCCGTAGGTGTTGAGGTCGATGTTGTCGAGCAGGTCCTTCAGGTCGTCGGTGGGGCTGGGCACATGTAGGTCGGGTATGAGCACACGAAGGAACCAGTAGAGGCGCTCCCACTCTGCCACCTCAAACGGGATGATGGCAGCCACGCGCGAGTACACCTTCACAAACTGCTTGCACTTCATCTTGAAGTCGGCCTTGCCGTTCTCGGCGAACTCCATTTCCTCGTTAAACCGATGTGCGCACGCGTCGGTAATGGGCGACCATGCTTCGGCTTTCGCGCCCTTAACAAAGAGGTCGGAGAATGCTACCACTTCCTCCCACGCGAACACGCCCACGCTGAGCAACGTGGTCTTCAGCTCGTGCAGCACGTTCACGTCCGTAGCTCCGCTAAGCGTGGTGGCTGTGTAGAACGGCTTGAAGGCTGCTTGCATGTCGTCGGTGGTGTTGTAGAAGTCGAGCACAAAGAGGTCCTTGCTCTCCTTGCCCAAGTCGTGGGCAGAGCGGTTTAGGCGCGAGAGGGCTTGCACGGCAAGCACGCCGTCGAGAGGCTTGTCGATGTACATGGCGCAGAGCTTGGGCTGGTCGAAGCCCGTGAGATACTTGTTTGCCACCACAAGGATGCGGTTGTCGGCGTCGTCAAAACGGTCGGCTGTGTCCTTGTCGGGAAAATGGTTCATCCCTGCCTCGGTGTATTTCTGGCCGCCCAGCTCCTTCTCGCCCGAAAAGGCTATCAAGGCATTATAGGGCAACCGGTTGCGGCTGATGATGTCGCAGATGGCTTGATAGTAGAGTATGGCACACTCTATGTCCTTGCACACCACCATTGCCTTGCCCTTGCCAGCAAGCTTGTGCGCACGATAGACATTGGCGTCGAAATGGTCGATCATAATCTCTGCCTTGGCCTTGATGGTCTGCGGATTGCGCTCCACGCTCTGGCGTATCTTCTTCTGTGCCTTCTCGTTGTTGTAGATCGGATTCTCCTCCACGCTCTTCACCACCTCGTAGTAGCCCTGATAGGTGGTGTAGTTGCTTAGCACGTCGAGGATAAAACGCTCCTCAATGGCTTGCTTCATGCTGTAGAGGTGGAAGGGATAGAACTTGCCCTGCTCGCCCCTCACGCCCTGCACGTCCTCCCATCCGAATCGCTCTAAGGTTTCGCGCTTTGGCGTGGCTGTGAAGGCGAAGTAGGAGCAGTTGGTGCTCATCTTGCGCTCCTTCATCATCTTCTCTATCAGCTCGTCGGTGTCGGCTCCGTCCTGGTCGACGTCCTTCTGCATGGTGGCGTTCATCTTGTCGCTTGCAATGCCCGACTGCGACGAGTGCGCCTCGTCGATGATGATGGCAAAGTTGCGGTCGCTCACGTCGCTTATCACGTTGCAGATGTAGGGAAACTTCTGTATGGTGGTGATGATTATGCGCTTGCCGCCAACGATGGCGTTCTTCAGATCGGTCGACGAGTCGGCATGTGCCACGGTATTGTCGGTATGTCCGAACGCCTTGATGTTGTCGGTTATCTGCTTGTCCAAGAGTCGGCGGTCGGTAACGACGATGGCTGAATCGAAGAGTTTCTTGTCAAGTCCCACGGCTCGTTTTGCCGACATGGTCTGCGGACACACATCTATTATCTGGTAGGCGAGCCATGTGAGCGAGTTCGACTTGCCCGAACCTGCCGAGTGCTGAATGAGATAGCGTTCGCCCACTCCCTTTTCGGCTACGTCGGCAAGCAGCCGCGTCACCACGTCGAGCTGGTGGAATCGGGGGAAGATGAGCTTCTTGGCGTTCTTCATGATGTGAGGCACAGCCACCTTCTTCTTCTTCTTCTTACCCTTCTTCTCCGAGTCTTTCTCGCCATAGTCGAAGCACACATATTTGTCGATGATGTTTGCCAAGGTGTCCTTCTGCAGCACCCGTTCCCAGAGATAGGAGGTCTTGTAGCCGTTGGGGTTGACGGGGTTGCCCGCTCCCTGACCGTTGGGCAGTCCTTGGTTGAAGGGCATGAAGTAGGTGTTCTTCCCTGCCAGCTTGGTGGTGAAGAACAGCTCGTTCTTGTCGCCCGTGAAGTGGGCAAGGCAGCGTCCGTAGCTGAGGAGGCGGTCCTTGGGGTTGCGGTCTTCCTTGTATTGCTTCTGTCCGTTGTAGCGTGCCGTCTGCCCCGTCCACGGATTCTTCCATTCGAAGGTGAAGAGCGGCAGTCCGTTCACAAACAGCACCATGTCGATCTCGTCGCCAGGCGTGAGCTTCGAGTAGGTCTGCTGGCGCGTCACCGAGAACTGGTTTTGCGCGTAATGCTCCCAACTCGTCTGTGCGTCGGCTGGCGATGGCTTGGCGTACCACAGCTTCAGCTTGATGTTGCTCAGCTCTACGCCCTTGCGCAGCACCTTAATGATGCCGAATGTCTCTATATCCTTGCTTATACGCTCGCACACGGCTTGCTCCATAGGCTTTCTGTCCTTGTATTGGTCGAGCTGCTCCTGCTGCGTAGCGTGTAGAAACGACATTAGGCGGCGCGTGTCTATAGCCCAGTCCTCGCCCGTCTTATACTTGAAGTCGCTCGGCACGCCCCAGTAATACTGCTCCTCCGTGGGCTGCTGCTTGTCCACATCAGCCTTCGTGATGCCCTGCGCCTCGCGCTCCTCTATCGTGGAGCCGACAAGGGCTTTCTCTATCAAGGCCTCAAATGCCTCTTCCTTTATGTCTGATGTACTCATGATACTCTAACTTTTCCTGTTACTACTTCGTTGATGATGATCTGCTTGCGCTCCTGAAGGAGGGTGATTTGACGCTGGCAGTTGGTGATGGCGGTGTCAAGCTTTAAAACTTTATTTTTTATGTACTCTATTATTTTCGACTGTTCATCGATAGACGGATAACACACGATAAGTTTTTCTAACGTCCGCATTCCTATGTTTTGCTGTGTACCAAAAGACCATTTATCTTGCACTTGTAATTGATAATATTGTGATTGCAAACTGTAATACAAAAAGTCAGGCAGAACCTTGTTACGGTTGGCTCGAAAGACCGCTAATGGAGACCATATCGTAAATTTTGTATTTGTATCAACTATCGCAACTTTCCCCGTTGTTGCTCCTGATTTTATCATATATATATCATTTATTTGAGGAATATATTTTTTACAACATTCATCATAAAATGTATCTGAAATATACCCTCTTATATGAGTGAAATCAATATATCCGTTACCGCACGATACAGCTTCAGCCGATACAAATGGAATACCATCAGAATAAAATTGTGGTGTTGTATGAGGGCCATCTGTTATAGGCATAGATAATATATATAAGGTTTTACATACATTCCAAGTCGTTGGTATTTTACCTAATATCTTACATCCACTCTCTTTCATCTCCACGTTTTCGTCAAGCCCTTTAGTCACAGCATTTTGGATGATAATCTGCTTACGTTCGTTCAGCAGGTCTATCATCTTTTGCTGCATAGCTATGGCTTTGTCAATTTCAGATGTGGCGGTGTCGAGGTAGCGGACAATGGCGTCTTGCTCGGCCTTGGGAGGAAGAAAAATTTGCATTGACATAAAAGCATTTAATGGTACAGTTTTTCTTAAACCAGTATATAACGGTTTTAAAGCTTTTGCATCGTCGATAGACAAATAGTAATAATAGAGATATTGACTATTAGCTATGCTTTGTCGTAATACTGTATAAGCACCTGTAATCATTCCATACTCCGAAGATAATCCCACAGCTCTTGGAGTTTCGTCAACATCAAAGAAACAGAAGATAAAATCCCCAGGTTCTACAACTTTATATGTATCAAACTCAGCAGGGAATTTGCCACCATCATCCATATTTCGGATTACAACTCCCTTTTTGGATAATGACAACAATGTATAATTATTGCTATTTTTACCTACTGATTTTTTACATTCATGAAAAATATCTTTATTACGAAATACTTCCCAGTGGCTCGGAATCTCCCCCAGCCACTTCACCCCACTATCCTTATACTCGCTATATCTTTCCATCATCCTATTCCTCCTTACCTAAGAGTTGACGAATAAAGCCATCGTTCTCCTTGTCGAGCGCAAGGATGTCAGCCTCGTTCTCGGCAAGCGAGCGCAGGGGTACTGGCTTATAGAAATACTTGGTGAACGAAATCTCGCAACCTATTTTCGTTGGCTGTAGGTTTATCCAAGCGTCCTTGACGTACGGGCGCACCTCGCGTAGGAAGTATTCGTAAATATCCTCCTTCACAGGTATCTTCTCCGTGTCGCGCAAGTCGCTGTCGGTCTCATATTCCGTATAGATTTTGCTACCGTCCAAAGCCTTCCAGAAGCCGTAGTCGTCCAGACGCTCCTCGCTCACGCCATACTGCTCCATGAGCGCGACAATGTCCTTGCTGTTGAGCTTTTGCTGCTTCTTCACCACGGGAGCCGCCAAGGGGTCCACCGTGCTCATAGCACGGGCAATGGTCTTGAGGTCTGCGGCAGAAGCCTTCTCGGGCAGCAGGGCCTCGGCTGTCTTTATCTGTCCGAAGAACTTGTTGTAGTCCATAAACTCCTCCGTGCCCACTATCTTCATCAGCTGATGGGCAAGCTCCACCAAAGCTCGGCGCTCCTGCCACTTCTTGGCAGATGTGAGGCTGTTGAGCTGCTTGTCGGTCTTCTTTATCTCCTGCTCCTGAAGGTAGCTCTTTATGGCGGTTATCTCGTCGTCGATGCCCGTGAACAGACGCTCGCCGTAGGTCTGATAGAGCCATTTGGACAGCTCCACGTCGGCCTTGTCATACAGCATCTCGTCAATCTTTAGCTGCGAGAACTTGCTGCGCAGACGCAACGGACGCTCAACGGTGACATTGAAGAAGCGGAAGTCGTCGCCGTCGAAAATCTTCGACTCCACGGGGTTGTCCTCCGTTGCCTCCTTGTCCACGAACGCCATGTAAGCGTCGAGAATCTGCTGGCGGTGAAGGTCGGTGATGGTGCAGTTGCGCGAGCCCTGGTTCTTGCGCAGCTTCTCGTAACACTCCGAGGCGTTGATCAGTTGCACCTTGCCACGGCGCTCTTCCTGCTTCTTGTTGGTGAAAATCCACACATAGGTGGTAATGCCCGTGTTGTAGAAGATGTTGTTGGGCAACTGCACTATAGCGTCCACCAAGTCGTTCTCTATCAGGTAGCGGCGTATGTTGCTCTCGCCGCTGCCTGCGTCGCCCGTGAAGAGCGAGCTGCCGTTGTGGATGGAGGCAATGCGGCTGCCCACGGGCTGCATGTCGAGCGGCTTCATCTTGTCAATCTCCTCAAGCACAAAAAGCAGCTGTCCGTCGGAGGTGCGTGGGGTGCAGTCGAGCATTTCTTGCTCTCCGGCAAAGTTGGTGAGCTTTAGCTCGAAGCGCGAGTCGAGGAGCTGCTTCTCGTCATAGATTTTCTCCTTGTCGGTCTTCCACGACTTGCCGTAGGGCGGATTGGTGAGCATGTAGCCGAAGTTAGTGTGCGCGAAGTGGTTCTCCGTGATGGTGTTGCCAAGGTGGATGCCGCTGGGGTCGACACCTTTTATTATCAGGTCCGACTTGCAGATGGCGTAGGTCTCGGGGTTTATCTCGGTGCCAGAGAGCTGTATGGCAGAGGGGCGTATGCCTATACTCTGCAAATATTCATAGCCCTCGGTGAGCATGCCGCCCGAACCACAGGCGGGGTCGTAGAGCGTGACAATCTTGGGCAGCTGGTCGCGTATGGGTTCAAAGATAAGGTGGGCCAAGAGCGAGATGGCGTCGCGCGGCGTGAAGTGCTCGCCCGCCTCCTCGTTGTTCTCCTCGTTGAATCGGCGCAACAGTTCCTCAAACACCGTGCCCATGCCCACATTGTCGAGCGGAGGCAGGGGCAGTCCGTCGGGGTCAGTCTGTTGCTTGTCGGTGAGGTTGATGCGACGGTCGGTGATGCGCTCAATGATGGCAAGGAGGCGGTCGTTGTCGGCAAGCTTGCGTGCCTTGTTGAAGTATTCGAAGTTCTTCAGCACGTCGCACACATTCTCGCTATAGCCGTTGAGATACTCCACAAAGTTGTCGTAGAGCAGGTCGTTATCGTCGGGAGCCTGACTCTTGAGGCGGTTGAGAGTCCACTTGGAGGTGTTATAATACGAAAGTCCAGTAATGTCGCACAACACGCCCTCGTCGGGGTCTTCGCCCGGGTCAAGCTCCGCCAGCTCTTTCTCCACCTCCTCCTTCGTAGGTTCGAGCAAAGCGTCAAGACGGCGCAACACCACCATTGGCAGAATCACGTCGCGATACTGTCCGCGCAGGAACACATCACGCAACACGTCGTCGGCAATGTTCCAGATAAGCGATACTATTTGGTTGTTGTTTTGGGTTGTAGCTCTCGAATTTTCAAATATTGTGTTATTCTCCATGATAGTGTGCTCCTTATTTATTTACTTGGTCCATGTCTACAAATATGGTGTCTTCACCCTCGTTTTTGGTGGAATCGCTGCTTGAACTTGACGATTCTGCTGCGTTTTCAGGTGTTTTGGGGGTAGAACCTGATGGAAAACTGTCGGCGCAACCCACGCAAACAGACACGAAAAGGGCGGCCATCATCGCTCCTACGAACAATGATAACCGCCCTTTAGTCAGCACATTACGAGTTTTGGCTAATTGAGATTTCTCAAAATTACCCCCCCGATTCTATTTATGGAAAGTTTATTATTTAGCATGTTTTTAGTCGTTATTTGTATTACAAGTACCCTACAAAGTTACGCTTTTTCCTTCAAAACGCCCAATTTTTCGCTGTGAAAATCGCCCCGAAATCGACAATTTAGGGGTCAGAATCCGTGTTGGCAGGGCGATAAGAAGGACGGAAGTGTTGGATGGTGAAGTGTTAGAAGATACGTATATAAGCAACCTAACTTACTGTAGGATAATGGGATAAGTGCATTGTTGTCGCAGTTTGGTCAGTAGTCGTTAGTCATTTAGTCATTTAGTCATTTAGTCATTTTCGATTCTGAGTGTTGGTTATTTTCGTCTATAGTATAATATATAAATATATATTATACTATAGGGGGCTGACTGCACTTTTTTTTTGATTTTGACTAAATGACTAAATGACTAAATGACTAACCTCCACCCCTACCCTTACTACTTCCCGACAAACCCTCCACTACTTCCCGACAACTATTGCTTTTGCCTCGTGAATGTACTAACTTTGCAAGCGTGATACAGATCTGTAAATTACGCTCTCGGCAGGGAGTAAAAACTCTCTCGGCAGGGAGAAAAAAAATTTGGAGTTTGGAATGTTGAATGTTGAATTGTCGGCAAAGCCGATGTTGAATTGTCCAATTTTGAATTGGGAATTCAGAATTCAAGAGGCAACAACAGAACTCAAAACTCAAAACTCAAAATGCGCGTAGCGCACAATTCAAAACTCAAAATTCAAAAAACTCAAAATTCAAATTATGGCAATCAATCTTAAAGCAAGAGAAACTCTTCAGAACGTGGGCGACTACAAGGGCAAATACCGCTATGTGCTCGGCACCGAAATCTACAACCGACTCTCGGAACAGAAAGTCATTCAGGAGGCTGCCCTCCGCTCGGGCATGAGCCGAGGAGTGATGCAGGCGGCATGGGACGCTGCTGGCGACGTAATCAGAGCATGGGCCACTGAGGGCCACTCGGTAGCAATTCCCGGACTGGGCACCATGCGTCTGGGCGTAAGAGCCAAGAGCGTGCCTTCGGTCAACGATGTGGCTACGGGCATCATCACCTCACGACGCGTTATCTTCACCCCAAGCACCGAAATCAAGCGCGAGCTTGCCGACACCTCTATCAACATCACCTGCTACGACCGCAGCGGCAAGATTGTGAAGAAGGTGACCTCAAGCGACAGCGGCAACGTTGAGGACGGCGACAACAACCCTGGCGGCGGCAACACTCCCAGCGGCGGCGATACTCCCAGCGGCGGCGATACTCCGGGCGGCGGCGGCACCGAGGGAGAAGGCAGCGGAGCGCTCGAACCTAACATTTAGAAAAGCCCCACAAAGCCCCACAAAGCCCCACAAAGCCCCACAAAGCCCCACCCCCTTGCCCCTCCCCCGCAGGGAGGGGAGTGATATGATTTTGTGGGGATATTAGGGGGGTGAGGCTTTTTTTTAATAATCACAATACCATGAAAAACTCAAACAAAGAAACTCTCAAGACCGTGCTCCAGTTTATCGTGAGCGTAATCACCGCACTCCTCGCCACTCTCGGCGTACAGAGCTGCGTCTGCATTTAGAATGTGGAAGAGGAGGATGTGTCAAACTTTTGACACGCCCTCCTCTTTTCTTATGGTTCATCCGTCATTTGGATTCCCGTTTTTTCACCTCAACACTTTTCATGGCAAACAGCGTGTTCTCGAAAATCTTCATTTTGTGGTTTATTCCAACAGGCTTATAATTCAGATTTTTTTTCTAAATTTGCACTATAAAATAAAAATCGTGATAATATGGACAAGAGAATTACGGAACAGCCATCGCACTACGACCATCTGGAACTGATGAGTGTGGAGCAGATTACTGCCAATATCAACCGCGAGAACATGTCGGTGCCCGTGGCTGTGGACAAGGCGCTGCCTGCCATCAACAGGCTGATTGATGCCGTGGAGCACAAACTGCGCTGCGGCGGACGACTGTTTTATGTGGGCTGCGGCACGGGCGGACGACTCGCCACTCTCGACACCATTGAGGTGCAGAACACTTACGGCACCGACGGACGGCAGATACAAGCCATCTTCCCGGGCGGCATAGAATGTCTGACGCAGACACGAGAATCGCGCGAGGACGACACCGACGACAGCTGGATACAGCTCACTACAAAGGGGGTCTGCCAGGACGACATCGTAGTGGGCATTTCGGCAAGCGGCACTACGCCTTTTGTGCTGGCTGCGCTACGACACGCACGTGCCGAGGGCATCACTACGGGATGCATAGTCAACAATCCTGACTCGCCCATTGCCGCTCAAGCCGACTATCGGGTGGAGGTGCTGACGGGTCCGGAGTTCGTTACGGGCAGCACGCGCATGAAGGCTGGCACTTCGCAGAAACTCATATTCGACATGATCAGCACTACGGTACAGATACGACTGGGACGTGTGGAGGGTAACAAGATGGTGAACGCCAGACTTATCAACCACAAACTCATCGACCGAGCCGTGCGGATTTTCATGGAACGCAACCCGCAATTCACCAATTACGATGAGGTGAGGGCCTTGATAATGAAGGCTGGAAGCGTTAAGAATTTGGAATTAGGAATTAGGAGTTAGGAATTGGTCGCCTGCGGCGATTAAGAATTATTCAATTTAGAATTCATGGCCAATTCGTGACTATAAAAAAAGGTCATGAATGGCCACAAATTAATCACGAATTAGGAGTTTTGAATTATGCGCAAGCGCATTTTGAATTATTCAATTTTGAATTCTTCATTCAACTATATTAACATAATAGAGGGTGTGTCAAAAGTCTAAGCAGCACGCCCCGAAGGGGCAGAAGCACATAGCCCAGGGCCGCTCGGCTCTGCCGCTTGCCTAAGCAAGAACACCCTGGGTAAAAGTATCGCAAATCATAATGCGCCCTGTAAGGGCAAAAGCGTTAATTATCAATGCTTTTGCCCTTGCAGGGCGTTTTGCTATTTTCAATCCGTACACCCAAGGCGCTGCCTTGGGCTATGTGCTTTTTGGGCTTTCAGCCCGTAGAATTGAGTTTTGACACACCCTCTTTCCACATTCTAAATGCAGACGCAGCTCTGTACGCCGAGAGTGGCGAGGAGTGCGGTGATTACGCTCACGATAAACTGGAGCACGGTCTTGAGAGTTTCTTTGTTTGAGTTTTTCATGGTATTGTGATTATTAAAAAAAAAAAGCCTCTCCCCCTGCCCCTCAATAGGAAGAGAAAACCTCACCCCCCTAATATCCCCACAAAATCATATCACTCCCCTCCCTGCGGGGGAGGGGCAAGGGGGTGGGGCCTGTTCCTTATATTGTAAGCAGTCAGTTCATACCGCTCTCCTCCCTGCTGGGGAGGGGCAAGGGGGTGGGGCTTTTAGTAGTTTTTTTTACATATTATAGAACTCCGTGAACACCTTTACGCAGTACTCATGGTCGCGCACGCTGCCTGTCTCGCGACAACTGTGCATAGCGAGGATGGCATTGCCCATGTCGACGCCACGCAAGGGTATTGACGAGGCGAGGATGTTGCCGAGGGTGCTGCCGCCTGCTACGTCGCTATGGTTGACGAAGCGCTGGCACGGTACGCCTGCCTTGGCGCATATTCCGGCAAAGACGGCTGCCGAGGCTGCGTCGGAAGCGTACTTCTGGGCTGCGTTGAACTTGATGACCGGTCCGCCGCCAAGCATAGGATGATTGGTTGGGTCGTACTTATCGGGATAGTTGGGATGCCATGCGTGGGCGTTGTCTGCCGAAATCATGAAGGCACGCTCCACGGCCTGATAGTAGGCTTCCTCGGTGCCACTCTGTGCCAGGGCAATGCGGCGCAGCATGTACGAGAGGAAGGGACTGCCTGCTCCCTGCTTGGTCTGCGAGCCAGTCTCCTCGTTGTCAAAGATGCCGAGCACCTGTGTGGTGTCGCTGTCGGCGGCAGCGAGTATGGCTTCAAGTCCGGCAAAGCACATCGAGAGGTCGTCGAGACGTCCGGCTGAGATAAACTCGTTGTGTACGCCGAAGGTGCATGCTGGCGTTGTGTCAGCGAGGTAGAGGTCGAAGTCGAGAATGTCCTCACGGCTCACGGGGCGCTGCTTGCCCAGCTCTTCGAGGATGACGTTGAGGAGCAGATTGCCGGCTTCGAGCTGGCTTGTAATCTGTCCCAAGAGCGGCAGCACGTCCTTCTGTCGGCTGAGCTTCACGCCGTCGTTGACCTGGCGGTTGAAGTGGATGGCGAGGTTGCTGATCTGCAGCAGCGGTCGCTTGATGTGGAGCAGCATGGTGTCGGGACGCATCACGTCCTGGCTGCGCACGATGACACGTCCGGCAAGTGTGAGCGGACGGTCGAACCATGTAGACATTATCGGACCGCCATACACCTCGGTATTGAGCTTGACGAGTCCGCCCTCGCATAGCATCTCGGCGTTGGGCTTGATGCGGAACGTGGGCGAGTCGCTATGGGCGCATATCATGTGGAATCCTGCCTCGGCGAGCGGCTGGCTGCCTATGCGGAAGGCGTAGATTGACGAGTCGTTCTTGGTGACAAAGAAGCGGTCGCCTGCTTTGACTGTGCCGAGCGGCTGGCATGGGTCGAGACGACGGAATCCGCCTGCCTCAAGCATGTCTGCTATGTTTTTGACTGCCAGGAAATTCACTGGCGAAGCGTCGAGAAATGATAAAAGTCGATTGATCATTTTTTTATTTGTCGATTAATAAATTGATAATAATTTTCTTTTATTGTCACGAATTATCATGAATTAACCATGAATCTAAGCTACAGAATTCATGAGTAATTCGTGGACATTGGTGACTTTTCTTCACTTCTACAGTCCTCTTGCTTTGAGCAGTCCTGAGGCATCAGGGCTCTGCATTCCGGTGAAGTCGGTGAACATCTGCATCTGGTCCTTGGTGTTGCCACGGCTCAGAATCTTGTCGCGGAAAGCCTGTCCGATGGCGGGGTCGAGTGCTCCGTGCTTGGCGAAGTAGTCGGCAACGTTGACGGCGAGCACCTCAGTCCACAGATAGCTGTAGTAGCCGGCAGCGTAGCCCCCACCCCACACGTGGTTGAAGTAAGAGGTAGAGTAGCGTGGAGGTATCTGTGTGTTGAGCAAACCTATGTTGTGGAGCTGCTCCTTCTCGAAAGCTCCTGCCATGTAGGGCGACGGCACCTCGTCGGCGCTGATCATGTGCCATGCGAGGTCGAGGCATGTTGAAGCCAGATTCTCGCCAAGAGCGTAGGCTGTCTGGAAGTTGATGCTTTCGAGCATGCGTGCCTTAAGGTCGGCAGGCATAGGCTTGCCAGTCTCGGTGTGGCGTGCGAAGTGGTCGAATATCTCAGGAATGCTTGCAAACGACTCATTGAACTGCGACGGAAGCTCTACGAAGTCGCGTGCCACGGCTGTGCCTGAGAGGGTGTTGTACTGGCAGTTGGAAAGGATGCCGTGGAGGGCGTGACCAAACTCATGGAACATGGTGCACACCTCGTCCCAAGTAATGAGCGACGGCTGACCTTCGGGGGCTTTGGCGTTGTTGCACACGTTGTAGATGATGGGGAGCTGACCGCGCTGGCGGCTCTGCTTGGCAAATGCGCTCATCCATGCTCCGCCACGCTTGGTGGGACGACGGAAGAAGTCGCTGTAGAAAAGGGCAATAGGCTTGCCGTTCTTGTCAATCACCTCAAACACCTTCATATCGGGATGATAAGTGGGGATGTCCTTGCGCTGCTTGAAGGTGAGGCCGTAGACACGCTGGGCTGCGTAGAACACACCGTTGATCTGCACGCTGTCGACATTGAAGTATGGCTTTATCTCGTCGTCGGAGATGTTGAGCATCTCCTTCTTCATCTTGGCAGAATAGTAGAAGCGGTCGTAGGGCTGCAGACGGAAGTCGGGACCCTCAAGCTTCTGTGCATACTGCTCGATGGCTCGTGTCTCGGCATCGGCTTTGGGCGAATAGTCCTTGATGAGCTGGCGCAGGAAGTTGTAGACATTCTTGGGATTCTTAGCCATTGTGCGCTCAAGCGAATAGTCGGCATAGGTGGCGTAGCCCATGAGTTTGCCCTTCTCGGCACGCAGCTTGGCAAGTTCGGTGACGATGGGGAATGTGTTGTACTTGGGGTTGGTGGCATCGGCACGGTGGCTGCTGGCCTCGAACACCTTGCGGCGCAGGTCGCGATTCTGCAGACTGGCGAGGATAGGCTGCTGTGTGGTGTTGATGATGACGATGCAATAGGGCGACTTGCTGCCACGGCTCTCGGCATCCTTCTTGCACTGGGCAATGTCGGCATCGCTGAGTCCGGCGAGCAGCTCCTTGCTGTCTACCCAAACCACGGCGTTGTTGGTGGCGGCGGGCAGGAGGTTGCCCCACTGCTGCTGCAGCTCGGAGATACGCGAATTGATCTGCTTCATGCGCTCCATCTTGTCGGCTGGGAGAAGTGCTCCCGAGCGTACGAAGCTCTTGTAGACAACTTCGGTGAGGCGCTGGTCTTCGCCCTTGAGCTTGCTGTACTCGTTGTCGTAGACGTACTTGATGCGCTCGAAGAGACGCTGATTGAATGATATGTCATTGGCGAGCTCGGTGAGCAGCGGCATCACCTTGTCTTCGGTCTCGGCAATTACGGGGGTCTTGTGTGCGCTTGTGAGTCCGTCGAACACATTGATGACGCGGTCGAGCATTACGCCGCTCTCCTCATACGCGAGGATAGTGTTCTGGAATGTCGGCTTCTTCTTATTGTCGACAATCTTCTGGATGTTCTCACGCTGATTCTTGATGGCTGCCTGGATTGCCGGCAGATAGTCGGTCTCCTGAATCTTGCTGAAGTCGGGCGCGCCAAATGGCAGGCTGCTCTTCTGCAAGAGAGGATTAGGACGATTGGCACCCGAGCCTTGGGCGAACGATGTGGCAGGCATCTGCAGGAAGGCTGCTACCAAGCCAATGGTTAGGACTGTGTTGTTGAAATTCATATCATTTGGTTTTTTAGATAATTATATATTTCACCATCTTACCCTAGGCAATTCCCAAGAGTTCGATTTCGAATATGAGTGTTGAGCCGCCTGGGATTCCGGGTTGCGAGAATTTGCCGTAGCCCATTTCGGCAGGGATGTAGACCTCCCACTTGTCGCCCACGCACATCTGCTGCATGGCCACTATCCAGCCCTCAATGAGGTCGCACAGGCGCACTGCCAAAGGCGCTCCGCCACGGCTTGAGTCAAACTTCTTGCCATTGATGGTACGGCCGGTGTAATGGGCGGTGACGATACTGCGCGGCGTGGGGTGCTTGCCGTCGGCGTTGCCCTCAGATAAAACCTTATAGTAAATGCCACGCGGAAGCGACTTTACGCCTTCTTCCTTGGCTTTCTCGGCAAGCCATTCGAGGTTTGCCTTTGCATATTCACGTTTGTTCATATCAATTATATACGTTGTAGTTCATCAAGAGACAATCCCGTCACTTCTGCAACAAGTTCAGCAGACATCCCTTTATTAATCATTGTTTTAGCTACTTCAATAATGCCTTCTGCACGACCCTCTGCACGACCTTCTGCACGACCTTCTGCAAATTTCTTCTTCTCTGCTGTCCGTATGGCGTTAACTATATCGCGATAAGCATTGACACTATCTTCATACAGTCTGCGTTCTTGATTGTATTTTTCTGTCATAAAGCTGCATTTTTGATTTCATCAGCAAATATACGGCATTTTTATTAATTTACAAATAGTGATGACGAAAATTAGAATGTTTGGGCTTGGATATTTCATCTGTTAAGCATAACTTTGCAGCCATTTCAATGCAAAATTAAAAATACGTCTAAATATATAAAAAAACCGAAAGCTTAAGATGAAATATTCTATATTAGATAAAAGCCACGACCCTATGGGTGCGGCTATAAGCGACTTTCAGCACTTGGGCAAGGCGGCTCGTCTGCGTGTGTTGTCGTCGATGTTTGAAGAGGACAAGATGCCTGTGGCGCATCTGTTTCGCTCGTTCGGACAGATGCCGCGTCTGGAACAGAAGGCCCTTGAGATGGCGCACGGACGGGTGCTCGACATAGGGGCGGGTGCCGGATGTCATGCGCTGGCTCTGCAGGAGCGTGACATTGAGGTGAAGGCTATCGACATCTCGCCACTTAGCTGCGAGGTGATGAGTGAGCGTGGAATTAAGGATGTGGAGTGTGTGAACCTGTTTGACCCGCAACTTCAGGGCAGATACGACACGCTGCTACTACTGATGAACGGCACAGGCATTGCCGGCAAACTCGAGCGTCTGCCATCGCTGCTCAACCGTCTGAAGGAACTGCTGGCTGATGGCGGACAGATTCTGGTGGACTCGTCCGACTTGAGATACATATACGAGAACGAGGACGGATCGATGGACATCAACCTCAATGCGCCATACTATGGCGAGGTGGACTACCAGATGCTGTACAAAAACGTGAAGGGCGAACCTTTCGACTGGCTCTACACCGACCCCGCACTGCTCACCTCTATAAGCAAGCAATGCGGTTTGCAGTGTGAGATTGTAGCAGAGGGTGAGCATTACGACTACTTGTCAAGGCTTATGTAGTTTACAGTTAAGAGTTGAGAATTGAGAATTATGATGTACTTTAACATTAATGTTTAGCTTGGTAATCATAACTCTCAATTTTCAACTTTCAACTCTCAACTTTTTCTATGCACAACGGTTCCGTTGGCCTGATGTGTGGCAAGCACCAGCACTTCGGCTATCTGTACGTGCTCGGGAGCACTTGCAGCGTAGAACGCCACGTCGGCAATGTCGTCGCCTACGAGCGGCTTGATGCCCTTGTATACATTGTCGGCACGCTCGTTGTCGCCATGGAAACGGACGTTGGAGAAGTTGGTCTCAACGAGTCCGGGCTTCAGATTGGTCACTCGTACACTTGTATGGGCAACATCGATGCGCAGTCCGTCGGTAAGTGCCTTGACGGCAGCCTTTGTGGCACAGTAGACTCCGCCTCCGGCATAAGCCGCATCGCCAGCCACACTACCTATATTTATCACATGTCCGTGGTTAAGGCTCACCATCCCGGGCACTACGAAACGTGTCATATTGAGCAATCCCTTGATGTTGGTGTCAATCATCTCGTCCCAGTCCTGGAAGTCGCCCTCGTATTCTGGCTCCAGACCACGTGCCAGTCCGGCGTTGTTGATGAGCACGTCGATGGGCTTGAAAGCATCGGGTATGCTTGCCACAGCATCGCGCGTAGCCTCACGATTGCACACGTCGAAGGCGAGCGCAAGCACCTCCACCCCACCAGCCTCAAGTTCAGCCTTCAACGCCTGAAGCTTGTCGGCCGAACGGCCTGTAATGATAAGATTGTAGCCACCAACGGCAAAACGACGTGCACAAGCCATTCCTATTCCGCTTGTAGCACCTGTGATAAGAGCAGTCTTTCTATTCATGTCTCAGATTTTTTAATTACAAAAAACGGCACCATGGTCATGACGCCGTCCATTCTTCTGCAAAGATAGTGCAAACCGAGCGCAATGAAGCTTGCTTCAATTGCCGAGGAGCAGCCTATCTTATGCAAAGATACTATTTTTAGAATTATAAAATACAGAATTATAAATAAAAAAATCTCAGCTTTCAGCTTTTATCAATCCATGAGGTCCTCGCCCAAGTGTGTGGTCTGCTCGCGCTCCATACGCTCCACTACCTCACGCGGCTTTGTAGCGTAAGTAATCATGCGGATAGAATCGTTGTAGCTGACGTATTTCCACAGCCAATTGAGCAGCACCATCATCTTGTTCTTGACGCCGAGGATTGAGCGCAGGTGAACTACGAGCCACAGAATCCATGCGAAGAATCCCTGGCTGCGGAACTTGCCTATCTCTACCACAGCCTTGTTGCGGCCGATAGTAGCCATTGAGCCTAGGTTGTTGTACTTGAAGGCAGTAAGAGTACTGTCGTCCTGACCTTCATTAATCTTCTTGAGATTCTTGGCAAGATTCTTGGCCTGCTGTATAGCCACCTGAGCCACCTGTGGGTGTCCGTTGGGGTAAGCAGCATCGGAGGTCTGCAGACACTGGTCGCCAATGGCAAACACGCCGTCAAGTCCTGGAATACGGTTGAACTGGTCGACCTTGAAGCGGAAGCCACGTCCCTGGTGGTCGTCGCTGATGCCCGGCATGGCGTTGGCACGTATGCCCGACACCCAGAGGAATGTACGTGTAGGAATCTCGGTGCCGTCCTTCATGATTACCTTGTGGTCGCGATAGTCGGTCACCATCTTGCCGAAGTGCACGTCGACACCCATGCTCTTGAGGAAGTCGTAAGCCTTGCGCGACGAGTCTTGCGACATTCCGGCAAGCAGACGGTCGCCAGCCTCAATGAGATAAATGTGCATCAACGAGAAGTCCATGTCGGGATAGTCGTAAGGAATGACGTAGCGTCTCATCTCCGACAGCGCTCCGGCTATCTCCACACCAGTAGCACCACCGCCTACGATGACGACATTGAGCAGCTCCTGACGCTCCTCCTCAGTGGCGCAGGTCAGCGCACGCTCGAAGTTGGAGAGCAGCGCATTGCGCAGCCCCATTGCCTCGGGCACGGTCTTCATCGGTATTGCCCACTCCTCGATGTTCTTGTTGCCAAAGAAATTGGTTGTGGCTCCGGCTGCCAGCACAAGGTAGTCGTAGTCAATCTTGCCGATAGAAGTCTGCAGAATCTTCTTGTCGGTGTCTACCATACGAGCCTCTGCCATGCGGAAATAGAAGTCCTTGCGCTTGCGGAATATCTGACGGAAGGGGAACGAGATGCTGCTCGGGTCGATACCAGCCGAGGCTATCTGATAAATAAGCGGTGGAAACTGATGGAAGTTGTTCTTGTCGATCAGCACTACCTGCATGCCCGACCCGTAGAGGTCTTCGGCAAGGCGCAGTCCGCCAAGTCCGCCACCAACGATTACTACTCTCTTCTTCTGATTTCTCTGGATATTGATGCTCATACGATATAATATAAAGGTTTATTTAATGACTCTTTGCGATGGCTAAATTAGCCATTATCGAGCAGACTGTTCAATTTTGTTGTGTATTTATTTATGAAAACGATTGCGGTAACGTTCCCAATATTCGCAAACGTTTGCAATATGTGTTGTGGGGGGGGGTATCCTATTGTGTTGTGGGAATTATCCTTAATTGCTGTACAAAGTTACTACTTTTTATTGAAATATCTGTTACGCCATAGTCACAGCCCACAATTTAATGTTTTATGTCAAGAAAAACAACAGGGAATCTGTAAGCATTCTTCCTAATTTTGTATAAATAATCTATTGAAAATCTATATCTTTGCATCGTAATTAAAACAGAGAAATATATACGCCAATGAAGCTATTGATAAAGAATATGGTTTGTCCGCGCTGCATATCGGCGGCGAGGGAGATTCTTGAGTCAGAAGGTCTGACGGTGAAGTCGATAAGTTTGGGCGATGCAGAGATAGAGGAAGAACTCACCGACGGACAACGTCTTTCTATTGCGAGGAAACTGCACGACATAGGTTTCGAACTGCTTGACGATCCACGCTCGCAGCTGGTGGAGCAGATACGCATAGCCGTACAGCAATGGGTGAGGATGAATGAGGAGCGTCATAAGCTGTCCGATTATCTGTCGCACCGTCTTAACAAGGACTATAGTGCATTGAGCAAACTGTTCTCCGAAGTGCGAGGCATAACCATCGAGCGGTTCTCCATTCTGCATCGCATTGAATATGCCAAGGAATTGTTGTGCTACAGTCAGCTTGCCACAAGCGAAATAGCCTATCGGCTTGGATACAGCTCGCCGGCACACCTCTCCTCGCAGTTCAAGCAAGTGACGGGCTTGACGCCAAAAGAATTTCGCGAACTTGAAAAACGCGACAGAACATCCCTGGATGCATTGTAATGTACGCTGTCGCTGAACGTAAATTGTCATAAATGTCACGTGAATATTCGAAATTTGTTGTTGTGTAGAAATACGCAGTATAAATATAATTCATGCTAATTCACGTTAAGAAAAAAAATATATTGTTATTAGTATTAGAGATTGTTATATATATATTAACCTGAGTTCTTATCCCGAACTCAGGTTATTAGTGTGGGAGCGTCATTCAACCACGACTACTATGACGAACGCTTCAACCCATTGGGACCATTGCCTAAAGCAGAAAGCAAGGTGAGCAAGGAGACAACTCCTGGCCTGTATGCCCAATATACATACAAGTTGGGCGACAAGCTGACCGTCATGCCAGGTGTGCGTTGGGACCATTCTGACCGTTACGGCAGCTTCGTCACGCCACGTCTGCACATCAAGTATTCTCCGTCCAAAATTGTCACGCTACGCACTTCTATAGGCAAGGGCTACCGTTCGCCTCATGCCTTGGCAGAGAACGTCACGCTATTGGCAAGTGGCAGAGAGATTGTCATCGATCCCGACCTTAAGCAGGAGGAGGCATGGAACATGGGAGCTTCTTTGGGCTTCAACATTCCTCTCTTTGGCAAGAATCTTGAGCTGAATGCGGAGTATTACTACACCGACTTCAAGCATCAGATGATTATGAACTTTGATGGAGCTAAGGGCGAGCACACACTCTCGTTTGAAAATCTCGACGGCAAGAGCTATAGCCACACTTTCCAAGTGGATGCCACATACGCATTGTTCAGCGGAATGACAACCACAGCAGCCTTCCGTCTTAACGATGTTAAATGTACCTATGATGGTGTGCTACGCCAGAAGCCTCTCACATCACGCTATAAAGGATTGCTCACTCTCTCGTATAAGACGCCGCTCGAGCTTTGGCAATTCGACGCAACCGGTCAGCTGAATGGTGGTGGAGAGCTTTACGACCGCAGCCGCTATCCTGCCTACTTCCAATTGCAGGCGCAAGTGACACGAGAGTTCCACAACTTCAGCCTTTACTTAGGTGGCGAGAACCTCACCAACTTTAAGATAGCCAACCCCATCCTCCACTCACATCATCCATGGAGTGCTGCCTTCGATGCCACTCAGGTGTGGGCCCCCGTCACCGGAGCAATGGCTTACGTAGGAATAAGATTCACATTAGAGAAGGTATAAAAAACATTATAAAAACAAGGATTATCATGAAGAAGAATCTTTTAGTAGCATTTATGCTTGTAGTTGCCGGCACTACATTTGCCAAGACAGCAGCCGACACACTGACAGTAACCACTCAGCCGCAGATGCACTGCCAGAACTGTGAGAAGAAAATCAAGAGTAACATTCGCTTCGTCAAGGGCACAAAGCAAATCAGCACCTCCCTCGAAGACCAGAAGGTCACTATCGTCTACGACTCCAAGAAAGCCAAGTACGACGACTACGTCAAGGCTTTCAAGAAGATTGGGTATGAGATAAAGAAGAAGTAAATATCCAGTTGAAAGTTGAGAGTTTATTCAAGTTGAGAATTGAGAATTGAGAGTTAAGGGTTATGATTACCATGCTAATCATTTAATGTTAAAGCATATCATAACTTTCAATTCTCAACTCTCAATTCTCAACTAATCAGAGTTTCTCGCAGAACTCTATCTTTTCCTTGTTAGGTCCCTCAATTGTGAAGAACTTAACTCCGTTCTCCCAGAACGGCAAACCATTGACCTCGGTGTCGAGCATTTTCAGTCCGGCACGTTGCACAACCTTAAACAGCTCATCAATATTCTTCACGTCGATGGCAATATGGTCGATGGCTCCGTATGCCATAACAGCCTGACGGTTCTGATAAGTCTCTATCACGAGATTGTGGAGCTGAAGGAATGCTACTTCCTCTGTGCCGTTGATGGTGCGCAAGGCTGTTGTGAAACCCAGGGTGAGATAGAAGTTGATTGTCTCTTCAATGTTGTTGGTGGGGATACCAATGTGCTGAATGCCAGTTGTGAAATCTTTGATATTCATAATGTTTATGGATTTTATGTATGTTATGGATTTTATGTCGTTAATATATGTGCTCTTTATAAGTGAATGATTTGTGCTCCTATCTGGAAGTAAGCCTTCTGCGACTGCGGGTTCCACAATCCCATGGCATGCACTGGCAGAGAGTATGAGCCAATCTTCAGGTCGTGGCTCACCTTCAGCTGTGTATGTACGATACCCGATGTGTTGCCGTAGAAGTTTTGTTTCTCGCCAGCCTTGTTCAAGGCAAAGGCTCCTCCCACTCCTGCATCCACTCTCCATCCCACCTTATTATATATAGGATACTCAGCATAAACAAAGGTGGTGTATTTCTGTTCTTTGTTGTCAGCCGAGCGGTCGCGTCCGAACATTATTGTCGACCAACTGAGCAGCAATGGAAACCGAGGTTGCTGTAAGCGGTAATTCAGCGTACAGTTGAGAAATCGTCCTGTCTCGTGTGCCGAATAATTAAAATACTGCCTATTGTTGTACGTAGCTCCAGGCGAGAAGTTGTAAGTGTCCATAGCCGAGAACTCCAGTCCGCCCGTGCGCAGCGTGATGTAATGGTTGAACTCCTTATATGAGCCTTGGGTATTTGTGCCTCCCCACAGACCGAGTGTCATGTGTCCATTGGCAAACGTATAGCCAAGGTCGGTAAGTATAAGGCAACCGTCGGCCACCTCCATGCCTCGCCACAGATGGTTGTTCTGCAAGTCGGCAGTAAGATGGATTTGTGCTGAAGCCGTCAGGCATATTGCCGAGGCAATGAGTGATGTGGTGATTCTTTTCATTTGCAAGGTTTAGGTTTTTAAATTAATATTTTACGCTTGCAAATTTACGTCATCCCAACTAGGTGACAAAACAAAAATAATCCTTGTTTATTGGGAACGTTACCGCAATCGTTCCCAATTTGCGCAAACGTTCCCAAAGATTTTTATTTCAATCGATATATACTATAATGTATCAATTGGATACTATTTTTTACTTTCTGATCTTGTGACCAGCCAGTCCATAATAGAATATGAAAAGGAAGCAAGGCACAGCGAGCCAATAGGCATTCTGAGCACCAAACGAATCCTTAAGTGTACCAAACAATGTCGGCACTACTGCTCCTCCGGCAATGGCCATAGTAAGCAAGGCGCTGCCCGACTTGGTAAATCTGCCAAGGTCGGCCATTGCCAACGGCCACAACGAAGGCCAAAGCAACGAGCATCCGAGAGCCATAAGGAATATTGCCCATATTGATATCTGGGCTGGCAGCAGCACAATGAGTAGCGAACCTACCACGCCTAACGAAGCACAGATGCGCATGGCACCGTCCTGCGACAGATACTTAGGAATGAGCACAATGCCGCAAATATATCCTACCACCATACCTATACTTGGTATCCATGCATAGCGGTCGGGCGAAGGCAGACCTACAGCCGTGGCATAGTCGATGGCTGTGCTGAGTGCCAAAGTCTCAACACCTACATAGACAAACAAGGCCACAACACCAAGCAGCAAGTGAGGAAACTGCAATATCGATGTCTTGCCTGATGCATAAGGACAATCATCGGCCGAGCCTTCGTCCTCGCCTGTAGCTTTCACCTCAGGCAGCGGAGCCAGAAGCGAAACTATGCTCAGCACTACAAACACACCAATGATGATATAGAACGGCAAGTAGAGGTCGGCTATCTGCACGTTGGTACTGTCGGGCACTACGGCTGCAAAGAACAGCGGAGCTACAGGCCACGCCAGTTTGTTGCATATTCCCATCATACTGATACGTCGTGCTGCACTGTCGATAGGACCAAGTATCGTGATGTATGGATTTACCGAAGCCTGCAGATATGCGTTGGCAGTACCGCTTACGAACGAGGCTACCAAAAACAGTATGAAACTCTCGTTCTTAGCCGACAACACGAACACCACGAATGCCAAGGCAAAGATAACAAACGAAACAGCCATTGTACGCTTGTAGCCTATTGCTGCAATGGTGCGCGAGGCTGGATAGCCAAATAGAATGAACGGAATGAATGTGGCTGCCAACAGCAGGTAGGCCACTCCCGAAGACAGATTGAGCGACCCCTTCAATACGGGGATTAGGAAAGAGTTGATGCCTAACGCAAATCCTAACGTGAAGAACATTAAGCCGACAAACGCCAAGGGAATGGCGAAATTCTTGCTTGATTGATGTGACATAGATTTTGTTAAAATTAGTTGATTGTTGGATTATTAAAATAATGATGCAAAGTTACACTTTTTTCTTTAATTGGTGATGATTTATCAAGCAAAAAGCCCGACAAGGAGAGGCAATACGTGCTCACTTCCTTGTCGGGCAACAAACTCAAACTTAATTAACTTTTATGTATCCAACTTTTCCTTTCGTCTTATCTATTGTTCTTCGGTTTCTGCTCAAGATCGACGATCACCTTCATTGAAGTCTCGCGGTGAGTGTCGATATACTTGTAGGCATCGTCATACTCCTCGAAAGCGAAGCGGTTGCTAACGAGAGGCTTGAGGTTTACAATGCCGCGCGATACATAGTCGATAGCTGTCTGATAGTCCTCGTGGCGATACATCATCGAGCCTATGAGTCGCAGCTCGTGCTCGCCAAGGTGGAACATGCTAAGAGCAGGGTCCTTGGCAAAGACAGCCACAACAACGATGTCGCTGCCCTTTTCGATAGTCTCCATAAGCGAGCGTATTGAAGACTCAACACCAGCCACCTCGAAGCCAACCTGATAACCCTCGTCGCCGAAAAGTTCTTTGGCAGCTTCCTTCAATGGTCGCTTTGTGATATTGAGAGTGTCGGCGATGCCACACTCGCGAGCCTTGGCAAGTCGAAGGTCGCTCACATCTGTTATGAGCACTCGCTTTGCTCCGCGAGCCTTGCAGAACTGAGCCACAAGATTGCCGATAGTTCCCGCTCCGCTTACCACAACGTTCTTGCCTTTCACGTCGGTGCGGTTGCTTGCATGTGCGCCTACTGCCGCAGGCTCAACCATAGCTCCATAGTCGAGACTCATTCCCTCTGGCAATTTAACCACACGGTCGTCGTCGATAATGAAGTAGTCTTGTGCGCAACCGTCTGCCTGGAAAGCCTGCACACGCAGATGCTCGCATACATTATATTGTCCACGCTTACAAGGATTGCATTCTCCGCAAACCAGTTGTGGGCGTGCTGTGATGTTGTCGCCAGGCTTGCAAACCGTCACTTTGCTGCCACATGCCACAACCACAGCCGAATATTCATGTCCCTGAACAACGGGATAGAATGTGGCAGGATGGAGTCCGTGGTAAGAGTGGATCTCGCTGCCGCAGATGCCAATGCGCTTGATGTTGACGAGTATCTGGTGTTCCTTAAGGTCTGCTGCCTTAGGTGCTGCCACTTCTTTGAACTCAATGTGCTTAGGGGCTACTAATATTGCTTGTCTCATAGTTGTAATGTTTTTAAAGGATGTTATTGTAATGTTATTATGTTTTATTGCGGTTTTTATAATTTGTTCTTGATGACCTTCAATTCCTCCACAATCTTGTTGTACACATGGCGGTGGAGCTTGTAGAAGCACAGACACACAGCTGTTACCATCCAAAGCATACCAGGAATAGTGGAGAACGTGTGGCGCATGATATTTATTACGTCAGCATTCTGCTCTGCTCCTGCCACATATCCTGCCGAGTCGAGAGCCAAGGCAAACATTGCTGTACCGAGAGCCATGCCCATCTTGTTGGCAAGCGACACGAAGGCATATTGGAAACCATCGTTGCGTATGCCCGTCTTCCATTCGCCATATTCCACACAGTCGGGTATTACGGCATAGATGGCTGTGTTGAAACCAGAGAAGAAGAACCATGCTATAGCCGAGCATATATAGAACTGGATAGGGGTGGTGTTAGGACTGAAGAAATAGAGCAATGCCATGAATATTCCGCAGAGTAGAGCAAAAACGGCTGCTGCATATCCCTTGTTGCCAGTCTTGCGGAACATCCACGGGAAGCATGCGGCTCCTGCTATTGACGGCAATATGATAGCCATGGAATAGTAGCTGAAGAGCGTTGCCGAACCTTCAACATAGGTGAAGTAGTAGAGGATGTCGGCATTGCGTCCGTAGAGAATGAATCCAAAGAGAAATTGTCCGAGGATGGCAAGCTGATAGGGGCGGTTTGCAAGTACCGACTTCAGCTGTACAGAAAGAGGAATTTTCTGTCCCACAGGCACCTCAACCACCTCTTTTGTCTTGCTGAAGCAGAACAGATGGCAGGCAGCGAAGATAATGCCATATATTATAGCTACTGCCAGATAACCGAACTGTGCGTTGCCCTTGCCCAAGAATGTAACGAGTGGCACGGTTATGATATTCAGCACACCGATGGCAATCATTGCGCTCACCGAGCGGCTTGTGTTCAGTTTGGCTCTCTCGTCTATGTCCTGTGTCATAGCTCCGCACTGTGTGCCGTAAGGCAGGTTGACGCAAGTGTAGCCAAGCACCAATATGCAGTAGGTCACAGCCATATACACAATCTTTGCAGTCTGGCTCCAGTCGGGGTGTGCCCAGAAAGTGAGCATGAGTATGATGGCTGTTACGGGTGCTCCGAACAGAAGCCAAGGGCGGAAGCGTCCCCAGCGTGTGTGGGTCTTGTCGGTAAGGGTTCCGATGATAGGGTCGTTTACGGCATCCCATATTCTCGATATGAGCATAAGTGTTGCTACTGCGCTCATTCCGATGCCAAACACGTCGGTGTAGAAAATCATGAGGAAGTTGCTTACGAACATCCAACTGAAGTTGCAGCCTACATCGCCCATTCCATAGGCAATCTTGCTGATGAACGGCACACGGCCTTTGTTTGAAGTTGTATTCATGTTTCTTTTAGGTTTTTGTTATTTTCTGACGCAAAATTAATGCTTTCCCGCAAGATACAAAACAAGAAAATATGCTACTTTTTGCGCAACCGTTCCCGCAACCGTTCCCGATTTGTGCAACCGTTCCCAAAGAAAATACGCCAATCAACAAGTGCAGACGACGATTGAAAGTTTTAGAGTCGCAATAGTTCTATAGATAGAAAACTTTTGCTAAATTTGCACCATAATTGCAACAAATAGCTAAAACCAACCACACAATGTCAAAATACATCACCATAAAGGATATTGCCAACGAACTCGGCATCTCAAAGTCGACAGTATCGCGCGCCCTGTCGGGCGACTCGTCGAATGTGAAGGAAGAAACAATGCAACTCATCATCGAGACGGCACGCCGCATGGGCTACCACCGCAATGAGATGGCTGTGAGCCTGCGCAAGCAAAGCTCGCACAGCGTAGGCATCATCATTCCCGAGATAGTCACGTCGTTCTATATGACATTCATCAGTCATGTGCAGGCCATATTGCGCCAACACGGCTACAATGTGCTCATCGCCTCATCCAACGAAAGCTACATACAGGAGTGCAGGAATATAGAAATGATGGAACACTGCATGGTTGACGGGCTTCTTATCAGCGTATGCGACAAGGAACGCAACACGGATGTCTACCGACGTATCGTATCGCGTGGCACTCCCGTCGTGTTCTTCGACCGTACCATAGACAATGTGGAAGCTTCGCAAGTACGATCAGACGATTATATTATGGCGTTCTTCATGGTGGAGCAACTCATACGCAGCGGCAACAAGAGGATTGTGCATATTCCCGGACCGTCACGCATACGCAATGCCTATGAGCGCCAGCGCGGCTATCGTGATGCTCTGGAGAAGTTTCACGTCGACTTCAATCCCGACCTTGTGCTGCCACCGGCATTGAGCGCCGAGGAGGGTAGCCTGGTGATGGACAACTTTCTCGACCGCAACATCCCGTTCGACGCCGTGTTCGGATTTACGGAGACCGCTCTCATAGGTGCCAAGAACCTGATACAGAAACGTGGGCTGCGCATACCCGACGATGTGCGTGTGTGCTGTATGGCGGGCACCACGCTCTGCACTCTTGTACACCCCACCATTACCGCTGTTGAACAGCCCGTAGAGCAAATGGCTGCGGAAGCTTGCCGGCTGCTTATGCTTAATATGGGCAACAGCGAAAAGCACGTGGAGGACGTAGTGCTGAGGGGCAAAACAGTAGAAAGGGAGTCGACCGAATAAACAGGTGCACACCCCGGAAAGGGGCTGACTCTGAACCAGGGGAATACGCAATCGTTTGCATAGCGTATTCCTTTTTTGCATAGTCCATACACGCCGACACAGAAAAACGTATTAATTTTGGAGCAAGAAATAATATCACCTAAACTTATAAACTAAAAAATTACCGATTGCGACTATGCAAAAAAATTACACTTAAGGGACAGACCGTTTATGTGAGCGGAACGGCTACTGCCATCGAGAACATCACAATGGAAGAGGCCCTAAGCACCACCGACGATGCTTGGTACACCATAACTGGCATACGCATAAACAAGCCTACACAGACTGGTCTCTACATCCATAACGGCAAGAAAGTAATAATCAGAAAATAAGAATCAATTTATGAAAAAGATAACGAACCGAGGTATACTGATGTTGCTGGTGCTCTTTGCCTTTGCATCCAACATCTTCGCCGACAACAAATACGGACTTAAAGACAATATTCAGGAGGGCGTGATACTGCATTGCTTCGACTGGAAACTGAGTGACATACAGGCTGAAATACCCAACATAGCAAAAGCTGGTTTTACAGCTGTGCAGACTTCGCCCTTGCATCAGAAAGAACCTCTTAACTCTGCATGGTACATGACTTACCAGCCTTACGACTATATCATAGGCAACAGCGTTACACAGTCGTTCTCTAATGGTAATGTAAGCACATCTACCGGTAACCTTACATACAGAGGAATATCTGCCAACAAACTGGTATACTGGGGCGAGAGCCATGACACCTACGCAAATGACCCGGGTGATGGCTGGAGCAAATATGTAGACCAGAATTACAAATGGAAACCACGGCGACATCATACTGCCCGGTACTGACAAGTACGTATATTTCGACAACGCCAGCAACTGGGAGAATGTTTATTGCTACTTCTACAACGGCAAGACATCGTCGACTACATGGCCGGGCATCAAGATGACTTACGACGCAAGCGCTTCGCACAATGGCAAGACAGGATGGTATAAGGTAGAGATTCCGGCTGGCTACACCAACGCCAAGTTCTTCATCAACGACGGAATACCAGGCACAGCTATAGACGCAACCAACGCTTCTACCACAAAGGTGGTGAACAAGGGTAAGTAAGGAGTGATACTATAGCTTAGCATTATAAGTACTAACAGCAGGAGGCTACGGCGAGAACGCCATAGCCTCCTGTCTTTTTAAGTCACGGATTATCATGAATTATTCACGAATTGCTGCCTGCTTTCACCCAAACCTTATGGCTTCCGCTTCCCTTGTAATCGAATGGAGCTTCTTCGCCTTGCGTCAGCCTCTTCAGTTCCACCGAGGCTGAGGTACGGCTCATATTGTTCAGATTGGCATACTCTTGCAGGGTGATGAATCCGTGCCTGTCCATCCATTCCACTGTTCGCCCAATACGCTCTTCAAGCGTGTATTTGTTCTTACGCAAACGGCTCACTCCACCCATGTCGCGCTCCAGAACCGTTTTGCGTTTCAGAAGCTTTATAAGTTCGGGCGACGACTTGTAGTTGACATCCTTCACCGTAACTTTGCGATAAAGCATTTTGTCATCGTCGCCGGTCATCTCCACAGGCTTGTTGTCGTCGAAGTCGAGCGAAAGCGAGAAGGTGCCTATGTCGTCAAGCTTTACGGTGTAGCCCATAGCAAGCATCTCTCCAAGACAGGTTCCTAAGTCGGCTATCACGGCTGACACAATGCTTTCAGGAACAGCACGGTTGTAGGAATGCAGTTTCTCCACAAACTCCTTTGTGTCCAACTGGCGGTTGGCCACCAACTTCGGGAACACTCGCTTCTCGCCTACCCCATTGAGGTTCGACATTTCTTGTAGTTTGTATTTTGCCATTTGTTTGTTTTTTTTTATTAAGTTAATTGTTTCTTTAATACGTATTAAGTTTCCGTTCCGTGTCACGGAATGTACATTCAGTGTCACGGAATGGCCGTTCAACGACACGGAACGTACGTTCAGTGACACGGAACGGAGATTTCATAGGCAAAGATATACAATTTATTGGGTATATTCCAAATTTTCAAGTAGTATTCGAATTTGAAAAGATTGGCATTTCCAAGTTTTAATATATTATAAATGGCTGATTTCTTTTTGTATATGTCTCCGATTTGCACTAACTTTGCACTTTATTATACACAATATTATATATAAAGATATGGAATTGATACTGAAATATTTCCCCAATCTGACCGACGCGCAGCGCACGCAATTTGCCAAGCTCAAGGAGCTGTACGAGGACTGGAACGGCAAGATTAACGTGATCTCGCGTAAGGACATGGACAACTTCTATGAGCACCATGTGCTGCACTCGCTTGCCATAGCCCACGAGATTAAGTTCCGCGACGGCTCGCGCATTCTCGACCTTGGCACGGGCGGAGGCTTCCCCGGCATTCCCTTGGCAATAATGTTTCCGGAGTGCCAGTTTAAGATGATCGACCGCACGGGCAAGAAGATCCGCGTGGTGAACGAGGTGGCACAGGCCATCGCTCTGAAGAACGTTGTGGCTGAGCAGCTGTCGGGCGAGGAGGAGAAGGCACAGTACGACTTCGTGGTGAGCCGTGCCGTGATGCCACTGCCCGACCTCGTGAAGATTATTAAGAAGAACATCTCGCATAAGAACCAGCACAACTCCCTGCCAAACGGACTCATCTGTCTGAAGGGCGGCAATCTGCAGGCCGAGACCCAGCCGTTCAAGAAGATTGTGAGCCTCACCGAGATACACGACATGTTCGAAGAGGAATGGTTTAAGGAGAAATATCTGATTTACCTGCCGCTGTAAAAGGGAAAAGTAAAAAGTAAACGGTAAAAAAGTAAAAAGTTAAAAAGGCTTAGATAGGCTTAGTAAGGCTTAGATAGGCTTAATAAGGCCCAGCTAAGCAAAAAAGGAACAAAATATGCTTAAGATAGAAACTTTCACATGCAACATGCTGCAGGAGAACTGCTATGTTGTGAGCGACGACACCAAGGAATGTATCATCATCGACTGCGGTGCCTACTACGAGGCTGAGAAACTGGCTATCGAGAAATACATCAAGACTAACGAGCTGAAGCCCGTTCACCTCATTGCCACTCACGGACATCTCGACCACAACTTCGGCGACGCATTCATCACAAAGACTTACGGACTGCCGCTCGAGATTGACAGTTCGGACGAGAGCTATGTGCTGGCTGCCGACAAGCAGGCTGCCTACTTCGGAATGACTCTCGACGAGCCTATCGTGACTGAGATCAAGACATTCAATGCTGGCGACATCATCAAGTTCGGCACTCACGAGATAGAGGTCATCGAGACTCCGGGACACTCTATGGGTAGCGTGGTGCTCTACATCAAGGACAAGAAGGTGGCATTCACCGGCGACACCCTGTTCCGCGGCTCTATAGGCCGTACCGACTTCGACGGCGGAAGCATGCTCATGATCATTCAGAGCCTGCGCATGTTCGTACAGTTCCCCGACGACATCACTCTGCTGCCAGGACACGGACAGCAGACTACTATGGGATATGAGTTGGCACACAACCCGTATCTGGACAGATAAGAAAAAAAGAAAGACTTGAAAACAGAAAAGATAATACTCGGCATCGACCCCGGCACCAACGTCATGGGTTATGGAGTGCTGAGGGCTACGGGCAACAAGGCTGAGATGGTGGCTATGGGTGTCATCGACATGCGCCGTGACTCCGACCCCTATCTGCGACTGGGCAAGATACACAGCCGAGTGACGGAGATAATCGACCAATTTCTGCCCGACGAAATGGCTATCGAAGCCCCCTTCTTCGGCAAGAACGTACAGTCGATGCTCAAGCTCGGACGTTCGCAAGGCGTGGCTATAGCAGCTGCCATAGGCCACAGCGTACCTGTTCACGAATATGCTCCAATGAAGATAAAGATGGCGATAACCGGACAGGGACAGGCGTCGAAAGAACAGGTGGCCGATATGCTCAAACGTCTGCTACGGCTCAACGCCGACCAGATGCCAAAACTTATGGATGCCACCGATGCTCTGGGCGTGGCCTACTGCCACTTCATGCAGCAGGGACGCCCCGTGACCGACACACACTACAACGGGTGGAAAGATTTCATCAACAAGAATCAGGATAGACTATGCAAAGGATAATTGACATTAAGAATGGAGTGACACGCATGCCCGAATGGCGCATGGCTCAACCCGTAAACTTCGAACTTCTCGACGGTGAGAACATAGCAATAACGGGCCCCAACGGAGGCGGCAAGTCAATGTTCGTCGACATCATCACGGGCAAACATCCGCTTTTGGGCGACAGTATCAAGTACGACTTCGCGCCGTCGACCAAGGAGTACATTTCAGACAACATCAAATATGTCTGCTTCAAGGATACTTACGGAGGCGACAACGACTCTACGTATTATCTGCAGCAGCGTTGGAATCAGACCGAGATTGATCCCGAAACGGCTACCGTAGGCTCACGTCTCGAAGCTGCATACCAGGCAGCCGGCGACGACACCGAAGAGCGCCGCCGCTTGCAGCAGCACATATACGAGCTGTTCGGACTTCAGACTATGCTCGACAAGTACGTCATACTGCTGTCGAGCGGCGAACTGCGCAAGCTGGTCATCGCATCGTCTATATTCTCGCAGCCACGACTGCTCATCATCGACAATCCTTACATCGGTCTCGACAAGGAGGCACGCGAGCAGCTCACCAATCTGCTGCAGATTCTGTCGACCGAGCACGGCATTCAGATAATGCTTGTGGTGAACCGCACCAAGGACATCCCGGAGTTTGTGTCGCACGTAGTTGAGGTGAGCAATATGACTGTAGGCAGCAAGATGACGCGCAGCGAGTATATGGCACAGTCGCAGTCGGCTGATGCTCCTGCCAACATACCCGACAACTGGCGCCAGATGATTGAACAGATGGCATACAAGGAGGAGGAATACAATGCACAGCGCGTAGTAGACATGCACAAGGTGAGCATACGCTACGGCGATCGAACCATTCTGAAAGACCTCGACTGGCAGGTGATGAACGGCGAATATTGGGCGCTGACCGGACGCAACGGCAGCGGAAAGTCTACGCTGCTGAGCCTTGTATGTGCCGACAACCCACAGAGCTACGCTTGCGACATCACCCTCTTCGACAAGACACGAGGAAGCGGCGAAAGCATCTGGGACATCAAGAAACACATAGGCTACGTTTCGCCCGAAATGCACCGTGCCTTCCGCAGCAATGTGACGGTAGAACGCATCGTGGCAAGCGGATTCAGCAACGCCGTGAGCCTGTACGTAAAGCCCGACCCGCAAAACCACGAAACATGCCTCAAATGGATGAGCATTTTCGGAATAGAGCAGCTTGCCGACAAGAGTTTTCTGAAGCTGTCGAGTGGCGAACAGCGACTGGTACTGCTGGCAAGAGCCATGGTGAAGGATCCCGAACTGCTGATTCTCGACGAACCATTGCACGGTCTTGACGAGCCCAACCGCCGACACGTGAAGCAGGTGATTGAGGCTTTCTGCCAGCGCAAGGGCAAGACTCTTATCATGGTGACCCACTACGAGGACGAACTGCCTGCGTGCATAAACCACAAGAAGATACTTTATAAAAACAAATAAAAAACGAATATTACGTATGAAAAGATTTGTATTGATACTCGCTATGATATGTGCCACCATAGCAGACGCTTCGGCACAGGAAATACTGAAGGAGGTAAAGCGTCTTGAGAAACAGGCTGAGACATTCGCCAACGACACGACCAAGAATCTCAACGAGCGCAAGATTGCCTGCTTCAAGTACGACGCCATCTACTATCTCATAGACAAGGGAAGCCAGGAGGGCACTTTCACCGAATATGACCTCGGCGAACAGACTAACGCCATGATTGAGTTTGTCAACCTGTTTGTGAAGCGCCTCAGCCAGACTCCCAAAGCGAAAGACAAGGAGCTGCTGAAGGCTAAGTTCCGCACGGCCACTATCAACAACTCATTGTTCAACGATGTCGACAAGGAAGTCATCTACAGCTATGTCGACAACGAGAAGTTCATCACACAGTTCTCGCTCGACACCGATTGGGTGAAGGCTCTTGAGGCTGTAACAAAGTAAAAATGAACGGCCAGCAAATTACCGAACGACTTGCAAGCAAGGGCATACGACCTACAGCCAACCGCATTCTGGTGTACGATGCCCTTGCCCGCCAAGAGTCTCCACAAAGTCTTAAGAACATGGAGAATCTCCTGCTGTCGATGGACAAGTCGAGCATCTTCCGCGTGCTTACATTATTCCTCAAGCACGACGTTGTCCATGCCTTTGAGGACGGACGCGGAGTGATGAACTACGAATTGTGCAACGAACATGGCGAATGCCATCATCACGACAACCACGTACATTTCTACTGCGAAGTGTGCGGACGGTCGTTCTGTATGGAGAATGTACCGCTTCCTGTGTTCGCTCTGCCACCCGGCTTCTGCCAGCATTCAGCCTCGTTCGTCATCAAGGGCGAATGTCCTAATTGTAAAGCTAAAAAAACAAAAACAACATTGTAACACTATAACGAAGTGAAAAAATGTTGTTTTATTGTTCTATTTGTCTTCGATAAACGAATACAGCAGTCCGTCGCAAGCCTTATCTATAAGGTCGAGGGCATAGTCAAAGTCCGGAAGGTCGCCGTAGTAAGGGTCGGGCACAACAGTTGCCTTGCTTCCCTCAGGCAGATAATCAGTAAGCATGCGCACCTTTTGGCGTGCCTCTTCCGTAGGAGCCTTAGCAGTAACAATGCGATAGTTGTCGCTGTCCATGACAAGCAGCAGGTCGAAATCGTCAAAGTCCGACTGGCGTATCTGACGGGCATGACTATCGAAGCGGTAACCTCTCAATGCTCCACGTTCGCGCATACGGCGGTCGGGCAATTGTCCGACATGCCAGTCGCCAATGCCAGCCGAGTCTATCACGAATTCGTCATCCTTATGGGCAGCATGCACCTTGGCACGCATCACGCCCTCAGCAGCCGGCGAACGGCATATATTTCCAAGACATATAAACAGAAGACGGTGCAAGGTTTTATCACTTGTTTTCATTGTTCAAAAATAAAGTTTATATTATTATCTATCAATCAAGAGTTCCTCAACATTCAACACTCAACATTCAACACTCAACATTCAACACTCCCCCTACCCTTCTGTAGTAACAATCGTGACATCAGAGAAATCCTCCATATAGTCGATTATCCGCAGACAGTCGCTCTCGCCACGCTTCACCTTAAACTGTATGTCAACCTCAAACACTTCGCCTTGCGAGGTGAAGCTGTCCTTCAATTCATACAGTTGAATCTCCATGCCATCATGCTTCAACTCCTCTATAAGCTGGCGCACGCTCTCCTTCGACGGAGCCTTGAACGACAGCTCTACTGTCGACGTGCCCAACTGCGGAATCAAGGCATTGAGCACCTCAAGGCCGAGCAGAACCATAAACGTGGCTATCAATGCTGCAGCATACATACCCGTACCGCAAGCCAATCCGATAGCAGCCGTCACCCATAGTCCGGCAGCCGTCGTCAGTCCGCGCACCACATTCTTCTGGAAAATGATAGTGCCGGCACCAAGAAAGCCGATGCCCGAAACCACCTGTGCCGCCACACGCGACGAGTCTTTCAGGTCGATGCCAAACCCGAACTGCGACACAAGGCAGAAGAGCGCGCTGCCCAAGGCTACAAGAAAATGGGTGCGAAAACCAGCCTCCTTGGCTCTGTATTCACGCTCAATGCCTATTGCTCCTCCCAGCAGAAGAGCCAGCGAAAGACGTATTGTGATTTCGATATAGGTTGCATCCATAGTGATTATTGTTTTAAGGGTAATACGAAAAGCCGTTTTGCCTATTGGCGGATGTAAAGTTACAAAATATAATTCTGACTACAAAATAAAAGTGTAAATACAAAAAAAGTAGAGGCCGAAACTGGGCGCTCCCAGCCGACCTCTACAAATCTATCAAATATGATCTAATAAATCCTTATGTTTATGCCTTAAGTCATCCTTTACTTAACCTCATTCTCTGGGCGAAGCTCGCGAACGGTCTCGGCAGCGCGCCACATCTCCATGTCGTGCATAGCCTTAAGTTCGGCATTGAGTTTCTCACGGTAGTCGGGCTTAGAGTTAGAATCGATTGAAATCTGAGCCTCGTTACCAGTCTTGACTGAGAGGTAGAGCCACTCCATAACCGGCTTGATAGCCTCGCGGAAACGAGGAGCCCAATCCAAGGCACCGCGCTGTGCTGTTGTAGAGCAGTTGGCGTACATCCAGTCCATACCCTTCTCGGCGAAGAGAGGCATAAGGCTCTGTGTCAGCTCCTCAACAGTCTCGTTGAAAGCCTCAGAAGGAGAGTGTCCGTGCTCGCGCAGAACCTCATACTGAGCTTCGAGCAGTCCCTCGATAGCACCCATCAGCGAGCCACGTTCACCTGTAAGGTCGGAAGTAGCCTCACGCTGGAATGTTGTCTTGAACAGATAGCCTGCACCGATACCGATACCGAAGGCGATTGTCTTCTCCTCAGCCTTGCCTGAGTGGTCCTGATATACTGCGTAAGAGCAGTTCAATCCACGGCCTTCGAGGAACATTGTACGGAGCGAAGTACCCGAGCCCTTAGGAGCCACCATGATCACGTCGACATCAGCAGGAGGAACTACGCCAGTGCGGTCGTTCCAGTTGATAGCGAAGCCGTGTGAATAGTAGAGGGTCTTGCCCGGTGTGAGATATTGTTTGATTTTCGGCCATACTGCAATCTGACCAGCGTCAGAAAGAAGCATGCAGATGATTGTACCCTTCTCGGCTGCCTCTTCTACAGAGAACAGAGTCTTACCAGGCACCCAACCATCGGCCACAGCCTTGTCATAAGTCTTGCCTGGACGCTGGCCAACGATTACATTAAAACCGTTGTCGCGTAAGTTACCTGCCTGACCAGGTCCCTGAATACCGTATCCCAAAATGGCAATTGTTTCGTTTTTAAGAACTTCACGTGCTTTTTCCAATGAAAACTCTTTGCTGGTGACTACAGTCTCTACAACGCCACCGAAATTCATTTGTGCCATACTACAATTGTTTTGTGCGGTCAAACTTAACGACCGCGGGTTTATATATTTCCTTTATATTAGTTGTCTTGCAAACTATCTGTTGGAGTGTTTTTTTACTTTGTTTGAGGTGTTATATTGTTTCTTTTACGATTGCAAAGATAATAAATTATAAGTAACCAACAAATTTTTCTATCAGTTTTTTACAAATTAATTTCACTTCTGCACAAAACGTTCTTTTATGTGCCAATCCGACAACACTTTCCACCTTTTTACTTTCTACCTTTTTACTCTTTTACCCTTTTGCCTTTTTACTTTTTTTACCTTTTTACCTTTTTACTTCTTTATTTTTTTATGTAAGTTTGCAAATCAAAATAAACCATATCTATTATAGACAATCAAAATACATACAAATAAAAATGAACAAACTGACCATCGGAATCATCTCCGCACTTGCCTTGGCTGGCACAATGCCCGCCAAAGCCCAGTTCAAACTTGTAAATCCTGTGCCACAAAAAATTCAAAGCACCGGATTTGCACAGTTGCCACAAAGCGTTAATATCAAGACCAGCAACAACCGAGGCAACTCGTTTGCCGTTGCCACTTTAAAGAATGGCGTGAAGGTTGAACCCAACGCCAAGTACACCATAACACTCGGCATCAAGGGCGACAAGTGTGTCAAGGCTTATGCCAAGCATCTTCCCCAAAAGGCTGAGGGCTACTGGCTCAACATCAGCGACAAGGGAGCCGTAATCATTGGCAACGACGAGGAAGGACTCTTCTACGGCGTGCAGACATTGCTCGGCTCAATAGCCAAGGGCAAGCTTGAGACGGGCACCGTTACCGACTGGCCCGACGTTGACTTCCGCGGAACTGTAGAGGGTTTCTATGGCACACCGTGGAGCCACGAGGCCCGCCTCAGCCAGATTGCCTTCTATGGTCGCAACAAGATGAACACATACATCTACGGACCGAAGGACGACCCCTATCATCGCGACCAGTGGCGCAAGCCCTACCCTACCGACGAGGCCAACCGCATTAAGGAACTCAACGAGGTGTCGAAGCAGAATGGTGTCAACTTCTACTGGGCAATACATCCGGGCGTTGACATCAAATGGAACAACGAAGACCGCGACAACCTCATCAACAAACTCGAAATGATGTACGCTCTCGGCATACGCTCATTCGCCGTATTCTTCGACGACATCTGGGGCGAGGGTGCCAAGGCCGACAAGCAAGCCGAACTGCTCAACTATGTCGACGACAACTTCATCAACCGCCATAAGGACATCTCACCTCTTATTATGTGCCCAACCGAATACAACCGTGCTTGGGCTAACGACGAGAAGGGCTATCTGCGCACACTCGGCACCAAGATGAACAAGGACATACGCATTATGTGGACGGGCAACTCCGTGGTGCATTGCATTGACAAGGAGTCGATGCAATGGATCAACAGCCGTATCGACCGCAAGGCTTACATCTGGTGGAACTTCCCCGTAAGCGACTTCGTCAGAGACCACATCCTGCTCGGTCCTGCCTACGGCAACGGCAAGGACATTGCCGACGACGTGTCGGGATTTGTGTCTAACCCTATGGAACATGCCGAGGCTTCCAAAATCTCGCTCTATGGCATTGCCGACTACACTTGGAACATGAAGGCTTACGATGCCGAGACCGACTGGCTCAAAGGCATCAACGACTTGCTGCCTGCCAACGCCGAGGCTCTGCGCACATTCGCTCTGTACAATAAGGACCTTGGACAGAACGGGCACGGATTCCGCCGCGAAGAGGGTGAGGAACTGAAGGACATAGCTGCTGCAGCCGTCAAGGGCGACCGCAAGGCTATTGAGGAAATCAACTCCAAGTGTCTGCTGCTCAAGAACGCCTGCGACCTCCTGCTTTCCGACAAGACCAACAAGGAACTTATACGCGAACTGCGTCCATGGCTGCTGCAAGCCAAGAACCTTGCCGACTACGGCACTACGGTCGTAATGATGCTCCAAGGCAACCCTGCCGTCAGCTTCGACAATCTCTACCGCCAGGCAACATCTATTCAGGAGCAGATGTTCGAGCTTGAGAACTCCGACGTGCGCCACGCTCTTCAGCCCGGCATCAAGGTTGGTACAAAGGTTATGCTGCCCACACTTCACAAGCTCTTCACCCTGGCTGTCGACAACTACAACAAGCAGAACGGCACCAGCCTCTCAAATGTGGCTGAATACATGCCATACAAGCTGACGAGCAACGTCGACCAGCTGCGCCTGCTGCCTGTCAGCATCAAGAACACCAACGTCATGGTTGCCCCTTCCAACGAGGTAATCAACTGGCAGAAGGACGGATTCATCGAGATAGAGACCGACCATGAGGTAACGCTCAACGGCATGGACTTCAACTTCGACGTGGAGAACATTGCCCGTAAGTTCAAGCTCGAAGTATTCACAGGTGGCGCATGGCAGCCCATCAGCCTCAGCATGAACCAGCGCCGAAAGACTGTAGTGAACACCGGCTCAGAGATTGACGGACTGAAGGCCAAAAAGCTTCGCCTCACCAACACCTCGAGCGAAGACCTGAAAGTATACTTCCGCAGCTTCAAGTTTGCTACGAAGTAAAGAGGATATAGAATAGCATTAAAAAAAACAGACGGTCTGAACGGCTGATAGCTACATGAGCTATTTGTCTTGTTCAGACCGTCTGTGGTTTATATTGACTACTTGTCACAGTTGTCTCTTATTAGATAATTCACTTCCTTTTGGTATTTATCGTTCATGCCTTATTTTCCAAGAGACTTGAACATCTTGGTGATGCACTTTCTCTTCTGTTCCATGTTCGGGTGAACATAGAGGTTAAGGGTTGTAGTGATGTTGGCATGACCGAGCAGTACGCTTACGGTCTTGTAGTCGCAGTTGCTTTCAATGCAGCGTGTGGCAAAGCTATGGCGCAGTCCGTGATACTTTAGTCGAGGAACGTCAAGACGCGCCATCAACCGATGATAATAGTTGCGGTAGGTGCGTGGCTCTGTCGGTTTCTCCTCATTGGTCAGCACATAGAAGTCTGTGTTTACCACCTTCTTCAGTGGTTTCACCATCGCTAGCAGTTCCTTGTTCATCGGTATCTCACGGCATGAGTTCTTGGTCTTTGGTGTGTTGATGACCAACTCTGTGTGCTTGCATTCGCCCTCCACAATGTAGATGCGCTCAATGGTGCGGTTCACGGTAATTGTGCCGTTGTCGGTGTTGATGTCCGACCATTTCAAACCACATATCTCTCCGATACGCAAGCCTGTGGTCAGACTGATATAGATACCAAGGTTGCGGAATGTGAAGTTCTGTTTGATGAAATCAAGGATCTTTTTATGGTGTGCCACCGTCAGCACCTCAATTTCCTTGTTGGTCTCTGTCGTGGGGTACTTGATGTCCCACTCGCAATAGTTCATCCATTCGTTCTTTACTCCGAACTTCATCACCATCTTCAAGACTATAAGGATATCCTTCACCGTCTTAACGCTTAGACCGCCATTCAGTTTCTGCAAAACGAACTCCTGCACAAGTTTCTCACTCAGAGCCTCACAATCGCCAAATGATGGCAGAATGTGGTTCTCCAGAATTAACACATAAGCAGCGTATGTAGACTGCTTAACGTAGCGTTGCTTGTCACTTTTCCAAGCCAACGCAATTTCTCTAATTGTTTTTGTTGTCATTGTAATCCTTAATTTTGAAGGTGTACATAATAATTAGAGAAAATCAATAATTTTAGCCCCAAATCTCAGATTCCCTGAGTTTCAGGGGGAGTGGGAGAAGTGCAAGTTGGGAGATTACGGAAAAGTAGTAACAGGCAACACTCCTCCAACTAAAGATATTGAGAATTACGAAAATGGAACATATCTATGGGCTTCTCCTGCTGATTTAGGGACAATAAAGTCAATTACAGAGACAAAGACTATGTTGTCTGCCCAAGGTTTTTCAAAAACAAGAACATTGCCAAAAGGTAGCGTTCTTGTAACATGTATAGGTTCTACTATTGGTAAAGCAGGAATGGCTACAAAAGAAATGTCAACAAATCAGCAAATAAATTCTATTGTGGTCAATGACAATAACGACAATGAGTTTGTATATTATGCAATACAAAGCGCATTCCCTCGTTATTTATCATCTATTGCAGTTCAAGCTGTTCCTATTATCTCTAAGTCAGCCTTTGAATTATTGCCTAACAATAGACCTTATTTACAAGAACAAAAGAAAATAGGTAAGTTTCTCTCCATGCTTGACGAGCGCATCGCTACTCAAAACAAAATCATTGACAAGTTGCAGTCCTTAATTAAGGGAGTTGCACAGAAGATAGTTCACAGCAACAAGCCCAATGTTCGCTTATCAGAATGCTTGGAATGTAAATCTTCAACCCTGCAAGAAAGTGAAGTTTGTGAGCAAGGTACATATCCTGTTTATGGTGCAAATGGCATCGTTGGTTACCTTGATAATTATAATACAGAAGGTGAAGCCGTTTATATTATTAAAGATGGCTCTGGTGTAGGAACCGTTTTCTACGTTACAGGCAAATGTTCCGCAACAGGAACTCTGAATACTTTACAAGCAAAAGAAGGCTATTCACTCCATTACCTTTACTATCTGCTAAAAGTATTTAACTTTGAGCCTTATAAGACAGGTATGGCTATACCTCACATATACTTCAAGGACTATGGTAAAGCCAAGGTATTTTGCCCATCATATACAGAACAACTCCAATATGCTCGGTTGTTGTCTGCAATAGATACCAAACTGTTGATAGAACAGAACATTCTAACAAAACTTAGTTTGCAGAAGCAATACTTGCTCCGCCTGATGTTTATATGAACATTTGGCAAAGCAGATACTGCTTTTGTTTTTCAAATACGTTTTTCTGCTTTACAGCTGTTTCCATTCGTACTGATAATGTCGAAAATATGTGGGCTATTGTTTTAACAATTTGTTCAGTTGGCAAAATGATTTCTTGATTTTGCGTCTCCGCAATATAATGTCTTTTATGTTCCTCTGTCGACAAATCAAGATACTTCAAAAACTCAAACGTATAACGTAAGAGTTCCTTATTCTTTGCCGTTAGAATTTTGATAGCAGATGATTTTACCTTAAAAGGAAAATCAACATATTTGCAATCAAGAGTAAAATCATCAAATATTATACAATCGCCCTTGTCGTATATTCCGTTAGTTTCTGATGTATAGCCCAAAACAAAGGCTTTGTTTGCAGTTAATACCGGGATCCCTTCTGCTGTATATTCTGTATTTCCAACAATATATGGTTGTGGTTGCTCATAGCAGAGGACATCGCTAATCATCGCATTAAACCCGATACTTTTTCTAAGTTTCCCAAACACATCGTTTCTAATTCCCTTAATTAAGGACTGCAACTTGTCAATGATTTTGTTTTGGGTAGCGATGCGCTCGTCAAGCAAATCCAATAGTGCAGCTATTTTATTCATCTCACTATTTTCTGTTGGAAAGAAAAATTCAAAAGATGATAAGTCAGAAGATGTTATTTGATTTATTCTTGCTCCCAAATTTTCAGAAACCTGTGAAGAATATCGTCTTGTGTTCAGCAACTGATGAACAAAGTGATTTTTATCAGAACGGAAAACCATCATGAATGCGCCAAATGTCTGATTGGCATCTGTTTCATGTAATATTGCATTTTTTCCAATAAGACGTGCGCTGCCATTTCTTGCGCATACAAGCAAATCGTCTTTCTTGGTAATAAGTTTCTCTTTTACATTCTTATTGACCCTTACAATATCCTTATAATCCATGCAACCATTCTGTATATTTGAGGAACGAAACACTATAAGTCCACCTTCAGAAACGACATCTGTAGGTTTGTATGTAAGTCCAATAAAAGAGTCTCCAATTTCTCCTAAAGATTTCTTCTCCCACTCCCCCTGAAACTCAGGGAATCTGAGATTTGGGGCATTGAGTTTATTATGTTTGTTATTTATTGTCGTTGTCATTTTTAATCCTTAATTTAAGTTCACCAATCATGGCTCAATTACATGCCAGTTACATGGTAGTTATATGCTTTATGCCCCATTATAAAGGGGTTTGTGCTATCTTTAATGCTTTTTTGAGTCTTTCAGTTACATGCCAGTTACATGGTTCTATTTGTCCACAAACTTGGTAGACAAAATCTTCCACAACTTGTGGCAGATTTCAAAAATTCTCACTCTTCTTCCTCAGAGACTTCCTGCTTGATTTCAAGTAATGTCCTCTCATAAACCTCTTGTAACTGGTAACTTGCCACACCCAAAGGAGTGGTGATGCCACGCAGAGACCATTCCACAACGGAGGAATCTTTGTCTTTGCAAAGAAGAATACCGATGCTTGGATTGTCTCCTTCGCCTCTAAGCAACTCGTCAGCAGCCGAAACGTAGAAATTCAGTTTGCCAATAAACTCTGGCATAAAGTCCACAATCTTCAGTTCTACCACCACATAACATTTCAGCCTAGTATGATAGAACACCATGTCTGGGAAGTAAGACTTACCACTTGGCGTATCAAGTTCCATCTGCCTACCGACATACGCAAAGCCTTTACCTAATTCCAAGAGGAAGCGAGTAATGTTTGTGGCTAACTTGTTCTCCAAGTCCATTTCGCTGAACTTGCTTGGCAATGAGAAGAAATCCAACTTGTAAGGGTCTTTTATAATCTCTGTTGCCAATTCGTTTTGAGGTCGTGGTAATGTAACATCAAAGTTATTCAAAGCCTTGCCTGTGTGCTCGTACAGTTGAGCCTTAACCACATGCTCCAATTCCGTGCGGCTCATGTTGTCTTCAACAACCTTGTTGAGGTAGAACAAAGCAGCGTTTATGGTGGCGCATTTGGAAACAATTACTGTTTGATGTCTCCAAGGCACAAATTGCAGTAAGTCTGGCATTGGGGTTGTTGCATTATCCACTTTCTGTAATTGTCCACCAGCCTGGTGGACAAATTCAATTTGGCTTGAATAGAATGCGAACCACCTTTTGATGTCATACAAATTGGTCCTGGAAAAACCTTCACTCTGAGGAAATTCCGAACGCATATCAAGACTAAGTCTGTCAATAACCTTTGCGCCCCACTTGTATTGCTTCTGCTTCTCACAAATGTCCTCTCCCAAACTCCAATAGAATTTGAGCATTTCCGTATTCACTTTGACAGCTGCTTTAAGCTGTGACATGCGGAAACGTTTCTTCAAGTCAGACAACCACTTCACATAGTTCTTATCTGCCATAAACGAATCGCTATTCACAAATTGCGGTATATTGTTCTTTTCTGCCATTTTCTTTTGCTCTCTATCAACTTGTTGAAAAAACCAACAGGTTGCTTTTCGTTCTCTTTTGTTTCTCTTTAGTTAGAACTATCCTAAAATATTGGATAGTTGGGCATTGGACACATATAAAATCTTTATTTTCAAGCATGACCATACCAACCGTTTGGTTGATATGGTTACGCCAATCCCAATTCCTTCAAATACCCTTCAATCTCCTTGTCAAGGTCGGCTCGTTTGGCTTCCAGCTCCTTGATTTCCTTCATGACAGCATGAATGTCGATAGGTTCTTCTTCCTCGAAAGTATCAACGTAACGAGGAATGTTGAGATTGTAGTCGTTCTCAGCCACTTCTTGCAGTGTGGCGAGATGGCTGTACTTTTCTATCTCCTTGCGCTCACGATAGGTATCAACAATATTTTTGATATGCTGCGGACGGAGCTTGTTCTGGGTCTTGACCTTTTCAAACTCCTTGCTGGCATCAATAAACAGAATGTTGTCATCCTCCTTACGGCATTTCTTGAACACCAAGATACATGTCGGGATGCTTGTGCCATAGAATATATTGGCAGGCAGACCGATGATGGCATCCACATAGTTCTTTTTCTCAATGAGGTAGCGGCGGATTACGCCCTCGGCATTGCCACGGAACAACACACCATGAGGAGCGACACAAGCCATTGTGCCACCCTCATTGAGGTGGTAAATCATGTGGAGAATAAAGGCATAGTCGGCTGTCTTGCGTGGTGCCAAGCGTCCTGCCTTACTGAAACGATCATCGTTGTTGAACTTGTCGGCAGCACTCCATTCGGCAGAGAAGGGAGGATTTGCTACCACAGCATCAAACTGTGTATCGCCAAAAGCATCAGCCTCCAAAGTATCGCCATTCTCTATGCGGAAGTTGCTGAACTTTATGCCATGAAGAAGCATATTCATACGAGCCAAGTTGTAGGTCGTAGGGTTCTTTTCCTGTCCGAAAATCTCGTTTGCATGACCGATGCTTGCTGCACGGAGCAACAGCGAACCACTACCGCAAGTTGGGTCATAGACATTACGCAGACGAGCGTGACCGATGGTTACAATCTCTGCCAAGATACGGCTCACTTCCTGAGGTGTGTAGAACTCGCCAGCTTTCTTGCCAGCACCTGCGGCAAATTGGCTAATCATATACTCGTATGCATCACCGAGAATATCAATCTCTTGCGATGCCTCCACACCAAAGTCAATATCATCAAGGGCAAGAAGAACATTGCTGACCAAAGTATTCTTGTCATCGGCAGTCTTGCCCAACTTAGGTGAAGCAAGGTCAATATCAGAGAATAGACCTCCAAAGTCTTCTTCGCTGTCCTGTCCGAGGGTACTGTCCTCAATACGCTTCAATGAGCGTTCGAGCATCGGCAGAATATTCTCCTTTTTCTTAATACTCTCAATGACAGACGAGAACAGGAAGTTTGGTTCAATGAAGTAGCCGATATTTTCCAAACATTCGGTCTTTACTTCTTGTTGCAATGCCTCAACATCCTCGTCTATCTCCATTGCCCACAATTCTTTGAATGTGACTTCATCGTCCACCAATGCGTCATTGGCGTGTTGCTCTATCTTCTCCGACAAATACTTGTAGAAGATAAAGCCAAGGGTGAAGTACATGAAGTCGCTTGCCGACATGTTGCCACGCAGTTTGTTTGCAACTTCCCAAAGTTGGTCACGGAGTTTCTGTTGTAATTCTTCGCTCATATCGTTTATTTTCTTTCTTGCTTTTTTAATTTCTTTGATACATATAAATAGTAGTTGAACGCATTGTCATTTGCCTTATTGACAATGACATCTGCAACTATGCTTGCAGGAGAATTCCTTGACAGTTTTTCCCATGCTAATTCAGAATACGGATTTATCCATTCTGACAAGACATACACGTTGCTATCAGGTAAGCAGAAATTTATCTTATTCAGCATCTTGTCTTCACCCACCTCGCCAACAAAATAAGAAGTAATCATATTTTCCACAAGCATTACATCATCGTGAGACGCTTTCTTATTTGCAAAACTGCCAAGCCAAATCTCCTTTATTCTTGAAAAATCATTGATATGATGATTTTTGTCCTTAAACCTATCTGTTATAAGGTTGCGTTCTGCTTTTCCTATATAATAATGTACAGATGATTTAGCATACCTTTTCATACCACTCATCAAATATAGACTGCATGGAATTTGATTTGTTCTATCCCAGTCCATTGCACTTTCCATATCTGCAAATGGCCCGTACCATCTCATTATGTATATGTTCTTCTCCATAATTACTTATTCCCAGTTAAATACTTTAATTATGCTCCTTAATCTATCCATTATACGAGCCAATGCCTTGCGTTTTTTTATCAGTCCTAAGTGTTTCTCTTTCAATGCCTCTTGTATGATTTCAGGCTGTTCCTTTTGCAAGTAGTCATATTCAGAGAGGTAGTGATTGAGCACGGATGCATCCAAACCTTCATCCTTGGCAAGCGTATTGACTGCATTGTTACGTTCGGTGACGATGTAGTTGTTCAACCGTTCTTCAAGGTCGCTTGTACCATCAGCCTTTTGTTTGCGAGCCATGAAATTGTCACGGTCATCATCCACATTCTTCTGGATAAATCCGTCAATGAGTTTTGCCTTGCTGCGAAGTTCAACATCCTTAATCATTGTGTCGATGATGTGCTTACGCCTCTCTTCGTAGTCCTCGCTATAAGGGTTGAGGTCTGCAATCAACTCCAGAATGTAAGCCACATTGATGATGTCGCTATGCAGGAGTTCCAAGCAGAAATCAATATCGCCCATACCAGTTGTAGTTTCTTCATGAGGGTCTGGCTCACCAACCATACCTGGTTCTTCCTCTGGAACTTGATAACCTTTCTTTGGATCATCGTTCTTGACTGCAAACGAATCGTATATATCAAGATACTTGCTGCGGAAGTCCATAAACTGCTGTTCTGTCATTCCGAGGTCGGGAGCATCCTCCTCAAACTCATCATACACTTGTATCTCTGCGTGTTTTTTGATGA
>OIWM01000220.1_pt1 | contig 72442 bp, 64 predicted proteins | sample 1587451 | NCBI WGS metagenome assembly OIWM01 (sample SAMEA3888907, study PRJEB22519) | human gut metagenome | biome: human gut; feature: human-associated habitat; material: faeces | place: Denmark | collected 2011 | reverse complement strand
CCTGCCTAATCCGAGGACACGCTTCAAGGTACCCCTATCAGGAGTAGCGGAAGGCGTCCGTCTTTTTTACTTCTCCTGATGTTCCAGTGCCGCGGCCACGAACCCCTGGAACAGAGGATGGGGCCGGTCGGGACGGCTCTTAAACTCCGGATGGAACTGGCACCCCACGTACCACGGGTGCTCCGGCAGCTCCACGATCTCCACCAGATGCCCGTCCGGCGACGTACCGGCCATGCGCAGGCCCGCCGCTTCCAGCTCCGGTCGGAACGCGTTGCTGCACTCATACCGGTGGCGGTGCCGCTCCCAGATCTCCGCCGTGCCGTAGGCTTCTCTGGCGCGGGAGCCCTCCGCCAGCACGCAGGGGTACTTGCCCAGCCGCATGGTGCCGCCCTTGTCGGTGACGCCCACCTGATCGGGCATCAGGTCGATGACAGGATGGGCGGTGGTTTCGGAAAACTCGGCGCTGTGGGCGTCGGCCCAGCCTGCGGCGTGGCGGGCGAACTCGATGACCGCGATCTGCATGCCCAGGCAGATGCCGAAATAGGGTACGCCGTTCTCCCGAGCGTACTGTGCCGCCAGGATCATGCCTTCGATGCCGCGGTCGCCGAAGCCGCCCGGCACCAGAATACCGCTGCAATCCCCCAGCACCTCGCCGATGTTCTCCGGCGTCAGGGTCTGGGAATCCACCCATTTGATGTCCACGTGGCTGTCGCAGGCAGTGCCGGCGTGAAACAGAGACTCCACCACGCTGAGATAGGCGTCGTGCAGCTCCGTGTACTTGCCCACCAGCGCGATCTGCACCCGCTTGTGGACACCGTGGATCCTGTCTACCATAGCCTGCCAGTGGGCCATATCCGGCACGCCGCTGCCCAGTCCCAGCTTGCGGCACACCACGCGGCACAGCCCCGCCTTCTCCAGCAGCAGCGGCGCTTCGTACAGCGTGGACGCCGTGACGTTGGGGATGACGCAGTCCTCCTCCACGTTGCAGAACAGGGCGATCTTCCGCCGCACGTCCTCGGTGATGGGCCCATCGGTGCGGCACACCAGCACGTCCGGCTGGATGCCCACGCTGAGAAGCTCCTTGACGGAGTGCTGGGTAGGCTTGCTCTTCAGCTCTCCGCTGCCCGGGATGGACACGATCAGCGGCACGTGGATATACAGCACATTGTCCCGTCCCTTTTCCGCCGCCACCTGCCGGATAGCCTCCAGAAACGGCTGGCTCTCGATGTCGCCCACCGTGCCGCCGATCTCCGTGATGACCACATCGGTCTCTCCGTTGTCCATGGCGTAGACGCGGCGCTTGATCTCGTCGGTGATGTGGGGGATGATCTGCACCGTGCCCCCCAGATAGCCGCCCTGCCGCTCGCGGTTCAGCACCGCCCAGAACACCTTGCCGGAGGACACGGAGGCGTTGCCGTCCAGCGCCTCGTCCACAAACCGCTCATAGTGTCCCAGATCCAGATCCGTCTCGGCGCCGTCGTCGGTGACGAACACCTCGCCGTGCTGATAGGGGCTCATGGTGCCCGGGTCCACGTTGAAATAGGGGTCGAACTTCTGGTTGCGCACCCGCAGGCCGCACTGCTTCAGCAGCCGTCCCAGCGACGCCGCGCAGATGCCCTTGCCCAGACCGGATACCACGCCGCCGGTCACAAAAATGTACTTCATCCCGCCATCTCCCATTTTCAAAAATATGCTCCTATCCTACGCTCCGCGAAAAGTGATGTCAATGGTTCGATTCGTCAATATTTTGCATGATTTCACCGTCAAAATGTGGAATCGCGGAGAAATAGTTGCAAAACCTCATTTTTCTCTTGCATTGGCCGCTCCATCGTGCTAAAGTAGAAATAGTCTCACCCCTGCCGCCGGTGAGTATGCAGGAAAAAGCCGCCCGTTGGGCGGCTTTTCGCTTGTTCTTCTCTGGTCACGCAGACAATGCGCGGGGGCATTTCCGGCGTATTCCGCCGCGTAGACAAAGCTGCCCCAAAAGCCGTCGGTGTTCCGGGCGTTGGTATGGCAGCGGTCGATGATCTCGTCAAAGCTGTACGTCATGAGGATGGCTCCTTTCTCTTTTCAGCGGCGGGCCCGTATCCCGCACGTCTTTCTATGTCGCAGCTTACCGTGAATGCCGCCCTGCGGTACAGAAAAAATCCGACTTTTTCTGAAAGAATCAAAAATATAGAAAATCTGTTCGACTATTTCTTGACGGACTCCATCGCCTGATTTATAATGATCCCGTAACATGCGTGCAGGGAGGCGGCGGATATGTATTTCACCTACGGGGAGACAGAGCTCTCCTACCTGCGGCAGAAGGACAAGCGGCTCGGTGAGGTCATCGACCGCGTGGGCCCTGTCCGCCGCGCGGTAGACACGGATCTGTTTTCCGCCGTGGTCCACCATATCGTGGGCCAGCAGATCTCCACCAAGGCCCAGGCCACCATCTGGCAGCGGATGCAGGACGCGCTGGGCAGGGTGAACGCCGAGAACGTCCTGGCCGCAGGTGTCCCCCGGCTGCAAGCGCTGGGCATGACTTTCCGCAAGGCGGAATACATCACGGACTTTGCCGAAAAGGTCCACACCGGCGCCTTTGATCTGGACGCCGTGGCGCACATGCCCGATGCAGAGGCCATCCGCGCCCTGAGCGGCCTGAAGGGCATCGGCGTCTGGACGGCGGAGATGATCCTGTTGTTCTGCCTGCAGCGCCCCGACATCCTCAGCTATGACGATCTGGCCATCCTGCGGGGCTTGCGGATGGTCTACCACCACCGCAGCATCGACCGCAGGCTGTTCGAAAAATACCGCCGCCGTTTCAGTCCCTACGGCAGCGTGGCCAGCCTGTATTTGTGGGCGGTCGCCGGCGGGGCCATTCCGGAGATGAAGGACTATCAGCCGCCAAAACAGGGGAGGCGCACGCCATGACGTTTACGCAGCATTACGATTCCCCGCTGGGCAGTATCCTGCTGACAGCGGATGAGATGGGGCTCACCGGCCTATGGTTCGACGGGCAGAAACACTTCGCTCGTGACCTGCCCGCCCAGCACACGGAGCAGGACACCCCCGTTCTTTCGGAGGCCAGGCGCTGGCTGGATGTGTACTTCACCGGCAGGGAGCCGGACTTCCTGCCGGTGCTGCACCCCATTGGCTCCGCATTCCGCCGCCGCGTGTGGGATCTTCTTCTCCGCGTTCCCTACGGCCAGACCGTCACCTATGGCCAGCTGGCGCAGCAGCTGGCGGCGCAGCAGAGCCTTTCCCATATGTCCGCTCAGGCGGTGGGCGGCGCGGTAGGCCACAACGCGATCTCCATCATTATCCCCTGCCACCGTGTGGTGGGCACCGGCGGCAGTCTGACGGGCTACGCCGGCGGCATCGGCAGAAAGGTGCAGCTGCTGACGCTGGAGCATGCCGATACGTCCGGCTTTTTCGTGCCGAAAAAGAGCACCGCTCCTTGAACCGCCGCAATAGCAGCAGGGAGGGGTCGGCGAAAACCGATCCCTCCCTGTATTTTCCACATATTTCCCGCGTCGGGTCGCTCCGCGAGTTCCTCTCGCCGGAGTCTTTTTTCGGTTTTCTTTCCCTCAGCCCCGTTGGCGCGGCTTCGCGCTCATGCCTCCGCTGCGGCCCACAGCCGGCGGGTGATGCCCAGAAACAGCTGCGCAGCCTCCAGGCTTACCGCCTTTTTCTGCAGCGCGTGGATGCGGCGCTCCGGCAAGGGGAACGCCGCCGCCAGCCGCCTCCCGCCTGCGGCGCACAGCCCATCGGCCACGCTGCGGGGCACCACGGCCCAGCTGTCCCGCTTGGTCATGAACATCTGCAGCTGGCTCATGATCTCCAGCTGGATCCGGGGCACCGCGTCCACACCCCATAGCTCCTGATGCCAGCGGGCAAACTCGTCGGTCCACCCCACGTACACCTCCTGCCGGACGGGCAGCTCGTCCGGCCCGATGCCGTCGGAATAGCAGGAGCCTGCCGCGCAGATGAGGGCCATAGGTTCCGTCATCACCAGCTCCGCCCGTATGGCGTCGGTGCGGGGCGCGTCCGAGGTGAACGCCAGGTCTGTCTCGCCCCGCAGCAGGCTCTGGCAGGCCGCCTCCACGGTCATGTCCTGTATCTCCAGGTGGATGTCGGGGTGGTCCCGCATGAACTGCTCATACACCGGCGGCAGCAGATACGTGGACACGCTGTTGAGAGCGGACAGCCGCAGACTGCTTTTCCGGTTCCCAATGGCCAGCATACTGCGCACGATGTCCTGATATTGCAGGGACAGCTGGTAAAACCGCTTGCCCTCCTCAGTCAGGACCATCTCGCGGCTGCCCTTGTGCCGGAAGAACAGGGGGCACCCCACCTCCTTTTCCAGCGTCCGCAGACGGATGCTCAGGGATGACTGGCTGATGAACAGCTCCGCCGCCGCCTTGGAGATGCTGTGCTGCTTGCAGACGATGAGAAAAGCCTCGATTCCCGCGTTTGTCATATGGTAACGCCTCACTTCTATTGAATCCACTCAATAGGATAGCATGATAAATTGTATTTTACAACCCCTCTATCTCTCATTATAATAAGGACGCAATTTGAGGAGGGATATTGACCCATGGAGCATACACCATTGAAAGACCGTCCCTGGATGCCGCTGGCCATGGCCGCCCTGGGGCATATCATCTGGGGCTTCAGCGTCCTGTTTTCCAAGGTAGCCATGGAGGTGGCCCAGCCGGACGTGCTGCTGTCCATCCGTTTTCTGCTGTCGGCGCTGCTGATGACGCTGATGATCCTGTTTGGCAAGGCGAAGCTATCCCTCCGCGGAAAAAATCTGAAGCCGCTGCTTCTGCTGGCCGTCACGGAGCCTATGTACTTCTACTTTGAGAGCTACGGCATCCTGTATACCAACGCCACGTTCGCAGGCGTGGTGCTGGCGGTGGCGCCGGTGGTGGCCATTCTGCTGTCCATGCTGTTCCTGAAGGAGTACCCCACCCACCGCCAGGCCGTGTTCTGTCTGCTGCCGGTGGCGGGCGTCATACTGATGACGGTCTCCGGCAGCTCCATGGGCATCATTCGCCCTCTGGGCGTGGTGTTCCTGATGGGCGCCTGCCTGACCTCCGGCGCGTATAAAACGGTGAATCGCCGGACGGCTCAGGAGTTCACCGCCTTCGAGCGGACATATGTCGTGATGCTGGCCTGCGCGGCGGCGTTCACCCTATCGGCCCTCCGTACCATCAAGGGCGACCTCGCCGCCTACGTGCGGCCGTTGTCGGATCCGAAGTTCCTGATCTGCGTGGTGGTGCTGAGCCTGTTCTGCTCCATCCTCTGCAACAACATGGTCAACTACGCGGCGGGGAAGATGTCCGTGGTGAAGCTGTCATCCCTGGGATCTCTGACCACCCTGTGTTCCATGTTTGCAGGCGTAGTGCTCCTGCATGAGCCGCTGACGCCCGCCCTGCTGCTGGGTTCGGTGCTGATCCTGGTAGGCATCCGTCAGGTCACGAAGCAGCAGTAATTCGCATAAAAACGGGAAAGCTCAGGAGAGCTTTCCCGTTTTCCCTTAGATATGGAACATATTCACCAGGAACACCAGTGCCAGCCCATAGTAGGTCACCACGGCCACCAGATCGTTGACGGTGGTGATCAGCGGGCCGGAGGCCACGGCGGGGTCGATGCGGATCCTGTGGAACAGCATAGGAATAAGAGTTCCCACCAGGCTGGAGATGACCATGGCCACCACCAGCGACACCCCCACGCAGCCGGAGATGAGGAATGCGGACAGCCACGCGTAGCCCTTGCACACGCGGACGTAGACGCCCAGGAACGCCAGAGCCATTACGCCCAGGCACCCACCGTTCAGCAGGCCCACCCGCATCTCCTTGCCCAGCAGGGCCAGTTCTTCCCGCCACGTCAGCTTCTCGTCCATCAGCACGCGGATGGTGACGGCCAGCGACTGGGTGCCCACGTTGCCCGCCATGTCCAGCACCAGCGACTGGAAGCAGATGACGACAGGCAGCACTGCCACCACCGACTCGAAAACACCCACCACGGACGATACGCCCATACCCAGAAAAAGCAGGGCGATGAGCCACGGCAGCCGCTTCTTCATGCTGACCAGCACCGGCTCCCGCAGGTCCTCCTCCGAGGTCAGGCCGCCCAGCTTGGCGTAGTCGTCGCCCATGGCGTCGTCCACCAGCTCCACCAGCTCCTGCACCGTCAGGACGCCCGCGATATGGCGGTCCTCCGTCAACACCGGCAGGGAGTCCTCCTCGTAGCCCGCGATGCGCTCCGCGCAGTCCGCCGTCCGCTCATTGGCGAAAACGTAGGGATAGCCGCGGCGGATGATGTCCGCCAATCGATCGTTTTCCCGTGCAATGATGAGATCCTTCAGGTCGATGGCGCCGGCGTACACACCGCCCGCATCCACCACATACAGCGTGGCGATGTTGTCGTGGACTCCCGCCTGCCGCACCAGCTCGCTCATGGCCTCGCGGATGGTCAGCGTGTCGCGGATGCACACAAAGTTGCCGCTCATCCGGCTGCCGATATCTTGGGTCAGATCCTTCTTTACCATATTGTTCATCATAGTCGTGTCCTCCTTTGGCTCTGAAAATAGGCGCAAAAATGCACCGCCTCAGCGATAGTTGCCGCAGCAAGACGCCTGAGATGCGGTGCAGAAGAACACGACAAAATGGAATGTGGTCAGTTCAAGTCCATGAATGACCGCATCCGAAGCCCATATTCCCACGCGCCGCACATCCGGCTTCGTCCTGTACTTCCGCAGCTATCCATGAACCTTCACCTCCGTTCAAAATTCGCCTTTTCGGCGTACCGCTCCATGGTAGCAGTGTCGTCGGGAAATGTCAACCATTTTTCGCGGCCCTCTCCCGCGCAAAAATTTTCAAATGCATCTTGACAGAAAGCCAGGTGCAGGTACTATTATGAAAATACAACAGGGAAACTTGAAACGCAAGGAGTGGTTTACGATGAATAAAAAGGTACGGATCATTTCCTCCAGTCCCCGCAGGGGCGGCAATTCCGAGACGCTGGCAGCAGCCTTTGCCGAAGGCGCACAGGCGGCAGGGCATCAGGTGGAAACCGTGTATCTGCGGGAAAAGCAGATCGGCTACTGCAAGGGCTGCTTCGCCTGTCACGAGCTGGGACACTGCGTCCTCAGGGACGATGCCGCGGCGATCATCGCCAAAATGCACGACGCCGATGTGCTGGTATTCGCAACGCCCGTCTACTATTACTGCGTCAGCGGGCAGCTCAAGACCCTGCTGGATCGCGCCAACCCGCTGTACGACAGCGACTACGCCTTTACGAAAGCCTATCTGCTGGCGACGGCGGCGGAGGACGCGCCGGAGACCTTCGATGGGACCGAAAAGGCCGTGCAGGGCTGGGTGGACTGCTTCCCCCGCTGCACACTGGCAGGCACGGTGTTCGCAGGCGGCGTGAACGGCGTGGGCGAGATCGCCGGGCATCCCGCGCTGGAGCAGGCCTATCAGATGGGCAAAGAAGTCTAATAAGACAACATCTGAAGCACTTTCCTCAACCGCGCAAATATAGCAAGTCCCCAAGCCGTTTTGACGCAACGGCTTGGGGACTTTTTCGGTCGGAAACGGCAGCTTCGCTCAATACTTGAGCATGACCGTCCTGCATTCCTCGCAGATGGACGCCGGAACTCTCGTCCGGTGGCTGGCCTTGAGGTCTGTGATCTTCACAAAGCCATCGGCATTCTTCGCGTTCTCAAATACACCCGGCACCTCGTTCGCAAAGCTGAACGCGCCGTCCTTGCTGCAAAAGAGGTATCCCTCCCGCATTTCCTTTCCACATTCGGGACATTTCATGATCGCACCTTCTTTTATTCGTTGGATTTCTGACCTGCACGCAGGGCCTCCTGCATCCGCTCCTCAAAGACCTCCGCCTTGATGAGCGCGATGCCCTGCTCCTCGTCCCCGAGGACGACCAGGCGGTCGCCTTCGCTCAGATGGAAGGTATCCCGCGCTGCCTTGGGGATGACGATCTGCCCCTTGGTGCCCATCGCCACCGTTCCCCACAGGTGCTTGCCCACCGGGGCGGGCGCCACCCGCGTCCTGCCGATCTCCTCATCCTGATGGACGAGGGCATCGATAGCGACCCCGTAGAATTTTGCCAGCCGGTCGCATTTTTCAATGTCGGGGATCGTTTCGCCCTGCTCCCACTTGGAGTAGGACTGGCGCGAGATGCCGATGACCTCCGCCACCTCCTCCTGCGTCATACCGCGGAGGTTTCGCAGGAGCGCCAGATTCTCTGCCAGCATATTGACCACCTCCTTGTCTGTGCCATTATTATACAGCACACAAAGGAAAGCTTCCACCATCCAAACTTGTCAGAAAAGTGCTTTTTGTGTTCGTCTTGCCTGCGCACCTCGCAGGTCATGCGGCGCGGTTCATTTGTGCGGCCTTATCGATGAACGCTTTCATATCCTTGCAATTCAATTATCTGTTGTACTTTTTTCTGCTGACAACCGTAGTGCCGATGGCTGCGCCGCCGCTGGCAAACAACAGAGCGATCCACAGCGCAAGGTTGCTTGTGTCGCCGGTACCCGGCGATTTGGGATCGTCCTCCGGCTTCGCCGCTGCGGAACTGCTCTTCCGCTTCGCCGTTACGGTGTCGGCTCTTCTGATCTCCTTTGTACCGTCCCTGTCGCTGAAATACCTGCCGCAGCCTTCGCAGTACCAATACTCGATATTGCCCTCGGCGACCCAGGTCGCCGCCTTTGCCGGGATGTGCTTTAAGTCGGCGTGGTTCTTCGCATCAAGCTCGCCGTAGGTCTTTCCGCAGACCGCGCACTTTGCCTTGTCCCTACAGGTCGCTTTCCCGCCGGAGCAGTCTTTGGTTTCGGAGCCAGCGCAGCCGTCTACCGTGCATTTTCGGGTGTGCGTACCGTCGCCGTTGGATGCCCATTCACCGTAAGTGTGCCCGTCGTTGACCGTCACGGTCATTTCTGTGGTATTGCCGGCCTTGTCGGCAACTATGATCTTCTGTCCGCCGTTTGCCGGAGCAAGGCGGAAGCTGTCGCTTTCGTCAAGCTTGACCGTCGTGCCGTTTACGGTAACGGTATCTATATACTTCTCGGTAATTGTAACCGTCCGTGCTCCACAATAGGTCTTGCCGTTTTCTACGCCGCTGATGACAGGCTGCACATTGTCAAGCGTCAGGCGGTCGGAACGAAGATAGGTTATGTTCAGGCTCGCGTCAACAAGCATTACATAAACAATATACTCTCCGTTGGGTTCTATGCGGAACGGCTCCTCGTACCCGCTGAATACGAGAGATTGAAGCTCTGCCTCGGAGAGATCCTGATCGGTCACCAAATAGGAGATAAATACGGTTCCGCTGTTGTCGGCGGCGTTTATCGTTACCTCCTGCGTATCCTTAAAGAACAGGCCGGAGGTGAGCTCGTTTAAGAATTCCTGCCATTTATCTGTGCCTATGATAATTTCGCCCGTCGGCTTTTCGATGTCTTTCCACCGTGCGGTGATTGTGATGTTTTCCGCAGGCATGGTTGCGGGAATCGCCTTATCCCAACCGATGAAGGTATAGCCTCCTCTTTTCGGATCGTCGGGCCGGATGGCCGTCTCGCCCGCCTGGACGATCTGCGTGGCATAGGTTCCGCCCAAAGCCCCGTAAGCATAGGTCACGGTGACAGGCGTGCCGTTGGGGTTGGGGATGTTGGTCTTGTCATTGATCACAGTGCCGGTGTTCATGGGCTTGCCGCTGAGCTTGGCGTTCTTTTCCAGAGTCAGACCGCCGTAGAATGTGCCGCCGGAGACATGGCACTCCGTGCGGACGGGTTTGTAAAAGCTGCCGCCGGAGAGGTTGCTGCAGAATTTCCAATAGTTATACTTGGATACGTCGGCCATGTCGTCACGAGGATCCAGCACGGTGACGCTGCCATGGAAAATACCGCCCCGGATGTCGCCCTCGCAGTAGACATCGCCGGTGAAGACCGTGGTAGGCTTCCCGTCCGTGTGGTCGATGGCGTCGGTGGCCTTTACGGAGTCTAAGTAGTTATTTGTTGTGCCAATCTTGTTCGTTCCCACATACACCGTGCCCTCCACCCGGCCGCCGTTGGCATAGAGGAAGCAGCCGGGATGGTTGACGGTAAAGGTCGAGCCAAGATCCATATAGACCGCGGCGCCGTTGGTGGCCGTGCAGCCCGTGATGCGGGCGTTCTCCCCCAGCTCCAACTCAGCAAAGCCCATCAGGGCCACGCCGCCGCCGCGTTTCGCCTCACAGCCGGAGATCGCAGCGTCCAGAACAGATATCTGGTCTGCATGGTCGCCGATATACAGGCCGCCGCCGCGTTCGCTTGCCTTGCAGTTTTCGATGCGGCCGCCGGTGATCTGGACGGTACACCCGGATGCCGAGATGCCGCCGCCGGACATGGCAGAGCAGCCGCTGATGACGCCGCCGGACATGGTGACGGAGCCGGCCTTGGCATAGATCGCGCCGCCGTTGGCGCCGTTGTTGGCGGAGAGGACGCAGTTCCGGATGGCGCCGCCGGTCATGGTGACGGAGCCGCCCTCGGCATAGATGCCGCCGCCATACGCGGAATTCGCTCCGCTCTGGACGCCGCAGGCATAGATGGTGCCGCCCGCCAGCATGAAGGACGCGCCCGCCTCCACATACACGCCGCTGCCATAGTAATAATAGATATGATAGCCGCCAGAGCCGCCGTCATGCCGGTAGCCCCTGCCGCCGGTGATGAGGCCGCCCGCGGGCAGGGTCTCATCCCCATGCTCCGCCTCAGGGCGGCTGTCGCGCAGTGTCAGGGTCTTGCCCGCCTCGACGCGGAAGATGCTGTCGGGCTGTGCGCTCTGGTCAAAGCGCAGGACGTGGCCGTTCAGATCTACCGTGGCGTCGCCTGTGACCCGCAGCGTGCCGGAGATGGTCACGTCCTCCGCCAGCGTATACACGCCGTCTCCCAGGCCGTTGGCCAGATAGGTGTCGATGTTGTCCGCTTTCAACTTCGTTCCGGCGGTTCCGGCAAGCGCCCGCACTGATACGCCGGTATCCTCGCCCACGGTGTAGGCCGAGTCCTCCGCCAGTGCCTGCACCGGCAGCAGCGTCAACACCATGCAGCACATGAGCAGGATACTAAGTATTCGTTTCTTCATGTTGTTACCTCCGTTTCGCCGTCCTTCGACAGCTTAAAATCGTATTTCATCTCCAGCATGGCGAATAGCTTATACATGACCTTGGTGGCAATTGCCCTGATATCCAGTGATTGGATAAAGGCAAGCGCCCTTGCCTGTTCCTCCTCCGGCACCTGATACACCCGCATGGTCGCCGTCAAAAAGCGGCTGAGCTTGCGTTCCAGCGGGAAATGGATGTCGCATTTCCGTGCCATATAATTGCGCATCAGCCCCGCCGTGCCGATTTCCATCTCATAAAAATCGCTGTCGCTGTAATCCGGGAAATTCCCGCCGAAGATCTGCTTCAGCTCCGCCGTGGTATGCAGGTAGATATACTCCGATGTTTCAGGCAGGGAGTAGGCTTCGATGTAGATCTCCCGCAGATTCTCGTTCAGCTCGGTAAGAGTGAGCTGTATCGCCGTTTCCACCGCATAAGCATACACCGGCGGCAGCTTGCTGTCCGCAATGCTTCTCGCCACGCCGAACTGTCCGCCGAACATCGTTTCGGTCAGCTCCAGCAAAATTCTGTCCTTGGTCGGAAACAGATTCAAATAGCTTCCCCTTGCCACGCCTGCTTCCTCCACGATCTGACTGACAGAGGTGTTTTTATACCCCTGCTCCAGAAAAAGACGGACGCACACGGTCAGTATTTTCCTCTTTGTTCCACTGCTGTCTCTCCGCAAAAATACCACCTCTTCCCAAACGTTTTAGTACACATACCAATAGTATATTATATCATGCACAAAAAGGCAAGCGGTATTTGAAGCTCACCACCGCAAATTGTGATCTTCCCGCAAACGCCGGCTGCTTCCATTACCCGCGAAGCGTATGACCTCTTGCCGGGAGCCTTTTTGCTTCTGCGCCGATGTATGATATGGCAAGATGGCTTCCGCAAACGCAAAAGCCATCTTGCCATATGTTCCATATGTTTACATGTTCACCAAGCGCAGGTCATGTTATGGTCAGATTACCATCAGTTGACAAGGGCAGACACGGTTTTGACGGGCAGAAATGCGCCCATACTGCGTCAAGCCCCTTGGCAATACGGCAAGTATTCCCTGCGGGTCTTTTCTTGTCTGGACACATTTCTGCTCCGGCAAAACTGCTCCGCACCTGTCAGCGATGGATTTTCCAGGGATTTTTGGTTTTTGAGACGCAGGCGGGCGCGTGCCCGCCAAGGCGAAAAGGGCAAAAATCGCCGAAAAGGCGCGGTGACAGGCGGGTCTGCCCTTGTTAACTGATGGTATTTTCTGCGCTTCTAAATATTACTCTGCCCTGCAAGTACGCCTGCACCGCATACCTTCAGCTTTCGCATCAATCATCTATCTCTGTCTCGTGCTTGAGGATCGCGCCGGTGGCGGCGTTGATCTCGTAGCTATACTCCATGCCGCCGGATTTGAACTCGACCTCATAGACGAGCGTGCCGTCCTCGTCGTCCAGTTCGATCTCCATGTCATACGCTTCATTTTCACTCACGCCCGCGTGGTTCAGGGCGATGGACTTCGCCTTGGCATGGCCGATATCCGCGCCGCCGGACGGTGCAGTGGGCTTTGCCGCCTCATCCCCTGCGGGAGCTGTGGCCAGCAAGTCCTTCTGCCCGCTGAGCACTTTCCCCGTGTAGGCGTCCACCAGGTACTCAAACTCACCCCATGCCGTGTGCAGCTCCACCTCGTAGTGTGCGGGGGATTCGTCCAGTTCGGAATCGACCTCCGCTGTGACGGAGTCCAACGCCGCTGTCCCGGCATACTGCTCCGCAGCGTAAGCGGCGGCATCCTTGCCGATGGGCATGGCGGGCGCGCCCGCTTCCGCAAGGTCCTTCAGCTCCTCCACCGAGAGCTTCGCCAGCGCGTCAAACTTCAGCGACGGGTTGATGGCGAGGACGCGGTTCACCAGTGCCGCCTTGCCGGTGGAAATGTTGTTTTCCCGGGCCTGCTGCTCCCGCGCCGCGTCCTGCGTCAGCGTCTGCGTCAGGACGGCGGCCTTCGCTTCGCTGGTCTGCAGCACGCCGTCCACGGCGCTGGTCAGCTCACGCTGGAGCTTTTCCGCACGGGCTGCATCCTTGTCCTCCACCGAGATCATGATGGCGGAGGAAATACTGTCGAGATAGCCGTTTCGCACGAGACTGCCCACGATGGCGTTCACCGCCACATCCAGCTTTGCGCCCTTGAGGTCAGCCCCATTACTCATATCCGCCAGGATGGCTTTTGCATCCTCGTTGAGCGGCACGCAGGCCAGTACCTTTTCGTTCCTGCTGACCTTCAGTTCAATGCTGGGGTTCACATCCAGCGACACCACGGACGCCACCGCATGCGCCTGCTGATAGAACACGCCTCCGCCGCACAGCAGCATCACCGCAAGGCAGGCAGCTACCAGAGTTGTCCATTTTCTATTTGCCATTTTCTTTGTTGTCATGGGAATTACCGTTCCTTTCCGCGCTTCACAGCGGGAGAGAACGCCGCTCACATCGTCCGGCGCAGTCTTTTCAAGCGCCGCAGCCAGCCTCTGCTCCAGCTTCTCATTGGTCATCGGGCGTCATCTCCTTCCAGACAGCTGCGCATCTTTTTCAATGCTCTGTGATATTTCGACAGGACGGTGGGAAGCGGAAGCTCCAGCAGCGCCGCGATCTCCCGGTGCTTCATGCCCGTGACCGCGTGGAGCAGCACAATTCGTCGCTCCTCCTCGCCAAGCACAGCCAACGCACCTTGCAGCAGTGCGCGCTCATCGGCGTCCAGTCCGCACTCCCGCGCGGGAATGGCGTCCCATTCCTCCTCGCTGAGGGCGGCATGGCGTTCCTCCCGCCGCAGGCGCATCAGGCACAGGCTGCGGCACACAGTCAGCAGCCAACCCATGGGCGAGCCGGTGGGACGGTACTGCGCCGCGCAGTCCCACACCTGCACATAGACGTCCTGTGTGAGATCCTGCGCATCCTGCGCGTTTTTGAGGTAGGAAAGCGCAAGGCCGTACACCGCCGTCCGCGTGCGCTGATACAGCGCCGCCAGCGCGTCACGCTCCCCGCCGGCAATGTGGAGCAACAACTGCTGCAGCTCGTGTCGATCCTCCGCCGGCGCATATTCGGTTGTCATCAGCATACTGAGCATGGGCTTTTTTCTCCTGTCATCCGTGTAATGCACGGAAAGGGCGTTTTATTGCATTTGGAATTAAAAAAATTTGGTTGGGGTCCGCTGAGCACCTCATAAACGCGGACAAGTGCCGCTGTTTCACAAATAAACCGATCTGCCAGCGCCCGCTCCTCCCACCATGTTCTCTGCGCCGTTGTGCGCTGCCCCGTCTCCTGCTTCAAATTCTCCGTCTCACACCACTGAACCCCGCGTGGAACTGGCTGCGGCAGGCACAAAAGAAAACAGGCAGCCTCGTTATAAGGCCAACTCCTTTCACATTATTCTTATGCCGTTTCCTGCATCCCGTCCGTCCGATAAATCGAATTAACATGGTTCTCATAACGATTGGAGATTGTCTTATCAACAAACTCTTCTGTGTCTTTTGACCCCAATGCCAGGGCAAATGTTCCCGCGGCCAATATACCCGCCAGCATGAATTCCGCAATTCCCAAAAGGATAAAATTCATGTTCGTGCAGCAGGTATGCCGGAACACATAAGGCGTGATGTGCGGCAGAGGCTTGTCCGGATGCAGCTTTTGATACTTCTTTGCCCAGCGCATTGCATTCTCGATGTGCAAAGCGACCTTCGGACTGTCGTTCTTGTCCAGCATGATGAAGCCGTTGTAACCGTCTACCATAAAATGCCATTGATTGCTTCTTGCAGCGAAAAGGGAACAGCTCAGCTTCCAGCCAAATACCCGGAAGCTGAGCTGTTTGTTGCCTTTAAGGCATGATAAGGCGATTATCGTGCGCGTTTTCTCTTGTAGTGGACAGCGCCGGCCAGCGTAAGGGTACTTGCCAGCAGAAGGGCGCTCCACAGCGGAAGATCGCTGCTGTCTCCAGTGCGGGCGCTGGCAGTTCCCTTGACGAAGACGACCTCGATGGTATGGGTTCTGCTGACATTCTCAAAGGTGTAGGACTTTACCGCGCCGATGCTCTTGCCGTCGATCTTGACAGTGGAGACAGCATAGCCCTTATCCGGGGTGATGGTGAAGGTCTGATCTCTGCCCTCACGAACGCTGACGCTGCCGGAGGGGGAGATAGAGCCGCCAGCCCCGGCGGTTGCCTCGATGGTGTAGTAGCTGTAGCCGCTGCCGCCACCACCGTTGGACTTGTGATGCAGCAGCTCGATCTCGCCGGTCAGGGTCGTGTAGTTGGTGTCCGTGGGCGTAAAGCGCCACTTGTAGGTCGTGTTGGCTTTGACCCTGGTATCGTCGGGCAGAGCATTGCCCTTGTCATCCAGCCATTCCAGCTTGCCGTCATTGGGATCCAGCGTGCTTCCCTTGGTGGTCAGCGCCGCGTCCTTCAGCGTCTTGCCGCCGGTGGTGATCTTGGTGTAGTTCGGCTCGCCGGTGGGAGTGGCCGGTTTGATCATGAGCACGAAGGGAGCGCTGGTGACATCGTTATAGTCGTTGTCTCCCGCCTTGGCAGCGATGACACTCACAGAGCCGACCCTGACGGGAGTCAGAACGCCGGTATTGGGATCAATGGCCGCTTCGCCGGTGCTGTGCGCAGTGTCAATGCGGTAGGTCACAGCGCCTGTGCCGTTGCCGCCGCTGGTGGTCAGCGTCAGCTTTTCACCATAGATCACGGAAGTGTTGCCGGTGATGGTCAACGCCTTCTGATCGTCCTTTTCTGTCAGGGTGATGTTCAGCGTGATGGTGAAATCCTTATAATTGTCGCAGGACGCCTTGAGGGTGAGGGTGATCTTGTCACCGGCCTTGCCGCCGGAAATCGCGTAGGTCAGCAAACTGCCGTCCGTTTCGAAATCTTGCTTGGTAAGCGTGACATTCGAGCCGGTGCTGACGCTGTATTCACTGTTATAGCGCCACGTTTGTCCGCCGGGAAGCCCTGACCAGTCTGGTTTGTAGGTGCGCTCCGAGGTGTCCGTGTACTTCTGCGCCAGCTCGACCGTTTTGAGGCTGCCGCCATCCGCCGGTCCGACGGTCACGTCAATGGCGACGTTGAGCACTTCGCTATAGGTCTCATTGTCGGGCTTGAAATCAGCATAGAAGATTCGGGCGCCCAGTTGATCCAGCACCGTCTCCGGTTCTTGCCAGCGCCATGTGCCGGGTGTATTTCCCTCCGGATTGGGCAGAGCGATCTGGTTGAGTTTCTGGCCGTATTTGGCTGTCAGGCCGGTGGGTTTCGTGCAGGTCGGTATCGCCTTCATTACCCAAAACTTCACACAATCCGTGGTGAACGACTCGTAGTTCTCCGTCTCGCCAAGCTCTGCGTACATATAGTAGCGGGTTCCGGCGCTCAGCGTGTCCGGCTGAATGTTCTTCCACTCTGTGCCGCCGCTGTTGGAATTGGTGGTGTTATAGTAGTAGGTCACGCTTCCGTCACCCGTCCGGTCTGTCAGGCTGGGCGTGCTGGGCGTCTCGCCGTAAATGTAGAATTTCATGCTGACCTTGCCGTACTGTTGGGCCTTGTCGACCTTGACCGTTGCGGTGCCGGTCGCTTCCGTATAGGCATTTCCATCCTTCGGGGTGAACTTCCATCCGATATCATGGCCAAGCGTACTCGCATCCAGGATCGTATCGTCCGGCAGCTGCCACGCGAAGGTGCCTTCAACGGCTGCGTCGGTGGTGGGATCCTTCATCGTGCCCGAAATCCGGCTCTCGCTCAACGTCTGGCCGTAGGTGATTTTGCTTGCGGTGATGCTGCCATCCGCCACGGGCGTGATCCGGTCTACCGCGTTGAGGACGAGCGTCAGTTTAAAGTCCTTGTAGTTGGTGGTGGTGACCTTCACCGTGGCGGTTCCGATCTGGCCGGTCGCTGTTCCCTCTTTCGCATAGAGACCTACCAAAGTCAGCTTGCTCCCCTCAAATTCCGCTATCTCCGGGTCGATATAATATCCATGAGCGGTGAAGTTGATAGCAGTCTGCCGATTCCCCAAATCGTAGCGCACAGTGCCGTAATCTCCATGGGGCGCGGCGGGCAGCAGCTGCTGGAAGTCATAGGTGTACGTCAGATATGTGCCGTTGATCACATTCAGTGTGCCATGTTGGATATTCGTGGGTGCGGCAGCTTGATCGATGGGGAAGTCCCGGCTTATCGACGCGATGATGTAGTTGCCGCCTTCAACATCCTTGATGGCCACCCGGCCGGTCCCGGCGTTGGTGTTGTTGGAATACTCTACCGTGTATTCTCCCTCCGGAATGACCGCATCTCCGTCCTCGAGGGTCACGGCCGGCTCCAGCGCGTCGCCGGTGTAGGTGCAGGATGCGACTTTCATCGTGGGCGTCACGGTTTTTGGCGTGATCTTCCACTCGACCGTGGCCGTGCCGGTGTAGTTGCCGGTACCTTCGATGGTCAGGGGAATGCTGTCATTGGCATTGGTGGCCGAGCCGCCGCTTTTGATAATGTAGGTGATTCTTGTTTCATCCCAGTCCTCCAGCGTCACGCCGGTGATCTTCGGCGATTGCTCCGCCGCGTTGTACTCGAGGCTGGTAGCTTCCAGCGTGATGGCTGCACCGTTGATGGACTTGGGGGCGACGGGGACTTTCACGCTGTCGGTTACGGCTGCGTATTCCTCGTAGCCTTCCGCCGGGGTGAATGTCCAATCGAAGTACACATCGCCGGTGTTAATGGGTCTGTCGTATTTATTCAGCCACGCGAAGGTGCCCGGGACCTCTTTTCCTGTGGTGGGGTCCTTCATCGTGCCCTTGACTGTGAGCGTGCTGTTTTCCAATGTCTGGCGGTAGGTGATGCCCGTCGCGCTGATTTTGAAGTCATCTGACTGTACGGGCGTGATCTTCTCGCCAATAACGACCTTGATGGTCAGCTCGAACTGCTGATAGTTCGCGGTTACAACCGGGGCGGTTATCGTGCCGATCTGCTTGTTCACATCTGCGGAGTGCGCGGCCACGATGGGCAGAGTCAAAATGCCCTCGTTTGACACGAACATACCGTTGTTACTGTCGAGGTAGGTGCTATCCGTAAAATGGTAATCACACCCTTGATACTTGATTTTGCCGTACTCGCAGCCCGAAGTCAGCTCCGGCAGGAGCGTGGCCAGATCGAGCGTGTAAGTCTTTGCCACGTCGTTATAAACAAACAGCGTGATCTCAGCCGGGGTCACAGTGGCCTGATCGATCTTGAAGCGGTCATCATTGGCGGTGAAATTGAAGTTGTCCGATCTGACGTCCGCCGCCTCGCCCTCGAACACGTAGTTGGAATCTGTGAGCGTCAGAGTGAAGGAAATGGTCTCTTTCGTGCCGGCGTCCGGCGAATCCTCATAGGCAAAGTCATCCTGCCGCGTGGTAAAGCGGGCGTCCGTGATCGCATAAGCGCTCTCAGGGAGGGAAATCATGTTGCCCGCAGCGTCGAGGAACGCCAGATTGGCCTTGGGAAGCGTAACGCTTGCGCTGCCGTCGTAGGTCTTGGAGACGGAAGTGACGTTGCAGATGCCTTTGATCTTCACCGGGCCGATGGTTACTTTTATGGACTTAGCAGCGGTGTCATTGTAGCCCTCAGCTCCTACGACTTTGTAATAGACCGTGTACGTTCCGGCATCGGCGGCGGTGGGAGTGGCAGTGCTGAAGCCGCCGCTCGTGCCCAGACGGTACTGCATCTCGCCGTACTTCGCGTCCACGCTGCCCTTCGTGACGAGTAGCTGCTCATTGCCGTTGTAGGTCAGCGCGTTCGCCGCGGGCGCGGTGATCGCGCTGGCCGGGATGGCGGCCTTGGTGACGGTCAGCTTCTTTTCGGCGCTCTGCACCGTATAGCCGTCCTTGGCGGCGGTGAAGGAAATCGTGTAGCTGCCGAAATCGTTGAAGGTGTACTCCGCGACGTAGAATTTGGTGCTGCCAGTGCCAACTGTCGTATATTTCACATCGCTGCCCGACAGCGTGATGGGCGTTGTTTCGCCCGTCTTCAGGATGGAAAACGTCACCGTCGCGCCCTTCGTATTGCAGCTGGCGCAGAGCTGGACGGTCGCGCCGCGCTCCACCTTCGGCGAGTTGCCGGCCAGGTTCTTGCCATCGACCTTCAGATTCAGGGTCTTGGAGGTGATGGGCAGGCTATTGATGATAACGTTGTTCAACTGCGAGGCTTTGACATCATCCGGGGCATACCACTTGTAAGTACCGTCCGCGTTGAGAATCTTGTATCCAAGTGTTTTAAGATTCAGAATATTTTTCCATGTCGCGCCCTCTGCCAATGTCAATGTGCCGATCACGGCAGGATATTTCGACCCGGCGAGTTTTGCACCCTTGTAGGCAACGACCTTATCAATGCTGGCTGTGGTCGTGTTTTTTGTGTTGCTCAAGGTGGTGGTGTTGCTGCCCGCAGCCGCCTTGACCGTCACCGTGCCCTTGATGGAGTGGCCGTTCAGGTCAAGTCCCGTGTCCTGCGTGCCGTCGATGGTATAATCGCCGGTCACGTCGGCCAGCAGCTGAAGGGTCGCGCCACCGTCTCTGTCTGCATCAATGGCCGTTTGTAAATTGGCAAATCTCCGCAGCAGTCTGCTGCCCTCGCCATTGTTCAAGGCTGTTTCAGCCACCGCGGGCGCGTTGCAGTAGGGGCAGGCAGTGGCGTTTTCGTCAAAGCCGTTCCTGCCGCCGTGGCCGCACGGCTTTATCACCAGGTCGCAGGTCTGGGAAGCGGCTTCCTCCAGCGTGAGCTGTGTGTCACCACGATAGTAAGCCAGTCCCGCGTTTCTGGGAAGCAAATCGCCCAATGTGATGCTGTTATTCAGCCGCAGATCTTTTCTCAAAATCTTTCCGCGGTGCAGCTCGACTTTGCCGCCCCAAACCTCCAGCTGGAGCAGGGTGGTGCTGTCATTCTCCGGATCAAATACCAGTGTACCGCCGTCCCGCACGGTCACTCCCACCGCGCCGTTGCCGCCGCTGCTGTCAATGACCGTCAGATTACCGGTGAGAGCCTGACCCGTGGCCGTAGAGCCGCCGACATTCAAGCTGTGCCCACTCAGGCTATGTCCGTTCAGATCCAGCGTGAGGGTCTTGCTGGCATATATGCCGTAAGGCAGCGTCCCGTTTGCCAGCAGGGTGATGGTCTGACCGTCAGCTGCCGCATCCAGCGCGGACGGCACATCGGTATAATAGGTTTCGCCGATGCCAGCCGCAAACTGCGTCCCGCAGACCGCGCATTTGCCGTCTTTGTCGATGGCGCTTGTGCCGTCTGTACCCTTGTGGGTGCAGGAAAAGCCACAGGCGCACTTGTTGTCCACCATGGTGTGGGTGTGCTCCCTGACGGTTACGTCGGCCAGCTCCGTTGCATTGCCGTCCTGCACGTCATCGCCCTTGTAGAAAGCGTGCACCTTCTGCGTATCCAACAGGGACATGAGCGGCTGCAGCTCTTCTGCGATGTAGCTCTTAATGCTTTGGAACGTGCCGCCGCTGATGGCGATGGTTCCGTTGCGCGTGAACTGCACCTCGCCAAACGTGCCGTCCGTAATGTTCAGCGCAGCGCCGGAAGCGACAACCCATTCACCCGCGTGTTTGGAGCCGCCATTGACGGTGATGGAAGCACCCTCAAATACGGTGAGGCCATACACCGTGCCGTTGCTGACGGTCACAGAGCCACTGTTCGCGTCGCAGAAAAGTCCCGCGCATCCTGAACCGCCGATCTCGCCGCTCCGGATGTCCAGTGCGCCGGCCATGAACATGAGATTTGAAATTCTGCCGTAAGCGGCCTCGCCTGTAACAGTCAGGTTGCCTGTCGCGAGAGTTTCTTTTTTCTGCGTTTCCTCGTTCGTCTCTGAGAATCCAACCTCGAGGTAGTCGACCGTCTTGTGGTTCAGATCGAGCGTCAGGGTTTTGGTGACAACGGGTACGATGGAAGCATACTGTTCGAACGTAAAATCTTCACCGAGCGCATTGAGGGCGTCAGCATCCGTCACATGGTTGGCCAGCAGCTTCACGGTGTCACCGTCCTGCGCCGCATTCAGCGCCCTGGGGAGAGACTTGTACTGTTTGCCGTTCACCTCGGCTGCATCCTGCAAGCCGGTGACGGTGATGGTGGCGCTTGCCTGCACGGAGGTGTTCCCCACCTCGTGAACGAACAGCGTGTACGTGCCACCGGGCGTTTCCTCATCGATCTTGACGGAGACGGTATAAGTGCCGTCGCCGTTGTTCTTCTGGCTGATGGTAAAGCAGCCATTGACCGCGTTGCCCTGAACATAGGCGTTCAGCGTGTCCGTGCCGGTATAATTGGCAGTGAACACGGCGGTCTTGCCCGCGGTAAGGCTCTTGCTCGTTTCGGTCAGCGTCAGGCTCGGCGCTGCGGGTGTGGTGCTGCCCACCGGCTTGTTGGTCAGCTTCTTTGCGATTTCGCCGCCTACTTTATAGGTATCGGTGTCAAAGCCAGCTTCCGCAGCGGTATCGCCGTTCACTGTGGCGGAGCCGTAGAGCGTTTTGGCGGCAGGCTCTGCCGCGCTATCCAGCTCGACCGCCTTCACTGCGCCGGAGATCAGCATATCCGTGCCATCGAAGTACAGCGTGCCCTTCACGCCGACCTTCGCGCCGCTGACAGAAGCAGAGCCGGAATCCACGTTCAGCCCGCCGGTAATGGCCGCTTCCGCTTCGGCGGGCGCGGTCATGGTAAACGTGCCGCCCGTTGCATTGACGGTTACAGTACCATCGACCGTGCCGCCGTTCAGCGTCAGACTGTCCGTGGCATCAATATTGCCGGTGATGCTGTGCCCGTTCATGTGGATGGTCGTCGCGGCGTAGACGGTGAGGTCTTCCGTGACGTTGCCGAGCAGCGTGATCTCGCCTTCCTCTATTTCGTCCAAGATCTTCTGCACCGTTTCATACTGCGTCCCGCCGCTCTCCGCGACGTAGTGCGTCCCGCCGCTTCCTTCGCCGTTCTCCGTGACGTCGGCGAAGACTGCTGTGGGCAACAGCGTCAGGCAGAGCGTGAGCGCCAGAAATAAGCTCAATACTCGTTTTTTCATAAGCTCCTCCTTTAGGATATGTGTATAGGGTTTATATCCAGCCCGTTCAGGCACAGGCATAGCATTTATAGATCATCCGGAACGAGCCGCAGCTTTTTCGCGGCAGTCTTGGCCTCCGCCCGGCGCTTTACGTCCAGCTTGTCGAGGATGTGGCTGACGTGGGTCTTCACGGTCGGCAGCTTCACATCCATGATCTGCGCGATCTCGGCGTTGGACTTGTCCGTGCAGAGCAGATGGAGAATTTGCAGCTCCGTGGGCGTCAGCTCCTCGCCGGGGGCAAGGCGGGGTTCGAGGAAATGCGGGTAGAACGCCGCCTGCGTCCGCACCGCCGCCATCAGCCGCTTGCGCCATGCCTTGTCGCCGTCCCAGTCCAGCGCCTCCAGCAGCGGCAGCACCGCCGTGCCGTATACGCTGACGGTGCGGATGAAGCGGTACTCCGCCGCCGCATCCAGCGCCGCCGTCAATCGCTCGCGCCACCCCTCGTCCCGCTTGCGGTGCAGGGCGATGGCAGTCAGGACATTCAGGTGAATGCCGTCGATGATGCGGGCGCAGTTTTGGACGTACGGCTCCAGCGGGGCAAGCGTCAGCTGCGCCGCGTCCGGTCTGCCGTCCGCCAGTTCCACCATGGCCTGCGTGAGATACTGGTAGCGCCGCATGACGTTCAGGTGCGTGGGTTCGCGCGGGGCTTTTTCCCGATACCACGCGTCCGCCGCGTCAAGGTCGCCGGTGTGCATGTCAATACGGCAGAGCATGGCGTCCGTATTGGGCAGAAAGCGTGTCAAACCGCGCTCGGCAAAGCATTCACGGAGCACCTCGATGGTGCGCCGCGCGTCGGCGGGCTGTCCGCTTGCCAGCTGGCTGCGGGCCAGCAGTCCACTGACGGCGAACTCCATGTCCGGCGTGCCGCGGTTGCGGACCTCGTTCAGCTGTGGGAGAAGGGACAGCATCCGACCGGTCACGTCCTCCCCCTTTTCAAACTTGCTCTCGGCGATGGCGCAGTCCGCAAGACCCACGCCGTCCCGCCCCAGCACCGTCTCCACGGGGAGACGGAGGGTTTTGTAAAGCAGGTCGTCCTTTTTGCTCCATGCGGAAAAGTCCTTGCCGCCGTTCATGATGCTGGGCAGCGCGCTTGTGACGGAGAAGGACGGCAGCGTCACTTCCTTGTTCATCAGCAGCCGGAACACGGCGGGAATGGTTTCCGTCAGACCGTTCACGCCCCGCTGGGGGAGAGAAATATCCAGCCATGCAAGGCGGCTGCGGGCCTGCTTTCCGGCGGCGTCCTGCCTGCCGCAGCGCTCGGCAAATGCTTGCAGCTCGCCGTACCAACGCTCCGAGCCTTCGTAGTCCATCGCCAGCGCGCAGAGCATGCTCATGCCCTGCATCAGTGAGGGAGAGGCGAGAATTTCCGCCTCCGGCAGGCTGCGGTAGTATTTTTCCATCTCGGCATAGTGCCCCATGCCGGGGTGCAGCTCAGCGTTGCGCACCAGCAACTCGGAGACCTTGGAATGGTCACCGCCGCTGGTGTAGCATTCCAGGGCGTGGGCGTAGTCCTCCTTCAGCTCATAGTACAGCCCGCCCCGGCTGAAGAGCGCTTTGCGCTTTTCCTCGGTATACTCCCGTTCCATCTCCCAGCGGAGAAAAGCTCGGAACCCCGACCAGAAGCGGAAGCGCTGGCAGTCGTCGTAGCGCAGCATAGTGGTGTATCGAAGAAGCCAGTCCAGCCGTTCGCCGGCACGGGGATCGCCGCTGACCATCCGCGCCATTTCCAGGTCAAAACTTTCAAAGGGGGCCAGCTCCAACAGGAAGCGCCGCACCGGCAGGTCAAAGCGCCGGTAGATGGCGGTCTCGAAGTAGAGGAACACCTCCCGGAACACCCGCGCCACCAGCTCCGGTGTCCACGGCTTGTCCGGGGACATGCACCGCGCCGTGATGGCCACACCCAGCGGATAGCCCGCGGATTCTTTCAAAATTCCGTCGATCTCGCTATCTGTTACATTTGCTCCCGAAAGCTGAAACAGTCGCCGCACATCGTCCGCGTCAAAAAGCAGGTCGTCGGCCTCCAGCACCGTCATCAGCCCCGTGTACTGAAACGCCGTCAGGCAGCCGGGCGGCACACCGCGCGAGAGCAGCGCGAAATGGCGCTCCGGACTTGAGCGAATCAATTCGCAAAGAGCCTGCTGCCCGGCTTCCTCCTGCATGAGCTGAAGATCGTCAATCAGCAGAATGTCCCAATCCTGCGCTGACGGTGGGATCGCGCAGTCTGGGTCTGCCGCACTTTGCCGCAGCACGTTCCGCCCGCGCAGCAGCGCGTCCGCCAGTACGGTCTTTCCAAAGCCGCAGGGCGCGCTGAAAAAGAGGACTCTGCCGTGTGCCATGAAGCTGTCAAACCGTTTCTGAACGGAGGGCTTTATGATGATATTTTCGGTCATTTCTTCCCTCCCTTTGGTACAGAGCGAGATTGTCATAAGCCTTTCGCTACTTATCTTAAGTTATATTATACGAGTCTGTTTCGAAATGTAAATCATCCCAAAGGATGAGACCCGTTGCATAACAAACTGCTGTACATGTCAGCATTTCATGAGGCATCCAACATTGGTTTCACCTGTATTGGATTTTCCCGTACAGGTACAGGTTTCTGTGCCGGCTCCTTCGGCAGCTCCAAAATGGTGTACTCGATGGCGCCAAGCTGTCCGTTCTCGTTGCGAATGCGCACCCGGACGAGATAGCCGTGCGCCTCCAGCTCCCGGGCCCCGCCGCTGTCCCGCAGGTGGTAGTTGAACATGACCGTGTAATCTCCGGTCTTTTCGCTGCGGAAAACTGCCATATCCGGCGCCTCCTTCCTCTGGTTTTGAAAAGTGCTGATTTTGACGCAAAAAGCCTCCGTCCTGCCTCCCGGACGCTCCCCATGGGAAAACACCCACGCCGCCTTTCAAGCGGCATTCTGAGAGGAAAAACAGAGGTTTTCGCACCTTAGAAAGAGAAAAGGCCGCAGCCTCCATAGCAGAGGTTGCGGCCAATCTCTCATAAGAAAATATATCCTTACGAACGGAAACGGTTGATGCGCCTGGCTTTTCGCCAGATGCATCTATGCCGGTAATTCTTTATGTGATTGCCCACAGGTTTTGTTGTCCGCACTCCCGCATATCGCAAGGAAGGGAATGTGTGCAAGGGAAACCTTAGTCGGGTTTCCCTTGCGCGTTCAGTCACCCGCCCGCAGGCGACCGGTTTTGCGCTGCAAAACCGTACCAACACGAAAAAAGACACGCTTCTGCGTGTCTTTTTTCGTGTTGGTACGCCCGACTGGATTCGAACCAGCGGCCTTTAGAGTCGGAGTTCTCAGGCCATCAAAGGAAAAACCGTTGTGGCGCAAGGGTTTCAGTTGGGTTGCACAAATTTTCCACCATTTATAGAAAACTCCCGGAGCCATTGCGGTGCAATGGCTCCGGGCATTTTGCAAATAGTCGTCAAATAGTAGTCAGCAATCCGAGACCCATTAAGCAGTCTCCTCTGCATCCACTCCATGCTCATACAAATATTCCGGAGCAATGTCGATCTCCCCGTCGTTCCAGACTGCAATGCCACGGTCAATATAAACGGAGCGAAACACCTCCTCATCTGCCAATGGGGCAAATGCCGGCGTTTTAAGCAGAGGTCTAAAGTCCATAATTTTTGCAGTTCCAGTACTGAAGCGTACCCACAGCTTATGATCCTTCATCGGTCGGACTCCACTTACCTTGATCATAGGAGCAGGATCTCCAGCATAGGCAATTCCATCCACAATATACATCTCTGCACCTCCTTACCGCAAGGGTTCAATCTTCCCGAAGGGCTCATTCCGGACTGCTTTGTTCCAGGTAGCATATAGTTCTTCCTCGTGGATTGCAGCCCAGGCCTGCACCAGTTTCAGCTGTTTGACAGGCAGGCTGCCTGCCAGTAGCTCCCCATCCACGCCAACAGATGCTTCAAACTCTGCGTAGTACACATGGAAGTGAGGTTTATTATGCTGGCTATTGTCAGAATATAGCATCTTGATAACAATATTGTAAAAACGGCAAAGTTCTGGCACTTTTTCAACTCCCTTCATCGCAATTTAAATCAATTCAAATGTCGCAATCCGCGCTTTATTTGAAGTCGTGCTTTCTAAAGATCATTCCGTATTCAGGAGTTTTTGTGGTAGTATTTTACCACAATTTCAAAATAATCACAAGTGCCGCTTGATTGGTCCGGCTATGATATTCGGTCACAACCTGATGCTTTTCGCTGCCAGATCGTTATGTCAGGGACATAAACTTTCCTGTAATTTATGTTCGCTTCTCGGCTCATCAGGTTAAATGCGATAATGCAATAATAAAGGAGCGGGAACCTGTACAGGCATTTCCCGCTCCTCTGTTATTCGATATGATGGTTTCTGCAAGATCTGTGAAGGAGATGCCTTAGAACTCCTGGATCAGTTCATCCTTCCAGCCCTTCGCCGGATCAGCCACCAGGGTGTCCTTAAACCGGAGGGTGGAGATGTACCACTTGCCGTCGATCTTCACATAGTCGTCGTCATAGTAGCCCTGCTCCAGGAAGCCGACGCCGGCCCCCTTGCTCTCCTCACCACTTTTGAAGGCTCCGAACAGGTGCCAGTGGCCATGGGCATGGGTATCGTCGTCAAAAGTAATGATGGGGTTGGTGATGTTATGGCCCAGGCAGCGACCGTCCATCTGCTTCTGGAAGCCTTTGAACAGCTCAATAAAGGCCTCTCTGCCCACGGCGCTACCCCAGGGATCGTCGGGAGAGCCCTCCCACCGCACATCGGGGGAGAAGATTGTGTCCACCAGCTCATAGTTGTGGTTGTCGTTGCACATCCGGGCGTAGCGGTTCTTCAGGTCTTTGATGGCCTCAATATCCATCAGTCTCTGGACTTCCTTCTCAATGTTCATACTTTTACCTCCATGATATTTTTTCCGCATCGCGGTGGAAAACAATGTTTCTTATCCGTGCTGTTGATCCGTGTTCTTCTTTCCATACACCATCTCATGGGTGGGTTTGATGACAAAGTAGGCCGCCACGCCGATCACCATGAGGATGATGCCGCTGACCATGATGTTCATGCCGGCACCGCCACCGAAGAGATTGCCCACCACAGGCACAATGTAGCCGCACAGGAAGACGCCGGAGCCCTCAATGCCCGCCAGAAGTGACATGGCCGTGGTGGCGTTTTTCCCGGTGGTGGCCAGCCCCAGGTAAGTGGTCAGGCCGGAGACGACAATCAGATTGAAGAACTGGCACAGGATGCCGCCCGCATAACACCCTGCGGCGCTCTGCGTCAGCTGCGGCAGCAGCATGGCCACGCCGCACAGGATGAAGGCCAATGTCATGCTGAATCGCTTGGTGGCTTTGATCCAGAACGCCACCACCAGGCCGGAGACCGTGCCCGCCACACTGCACAGGGAGCCGATGACGCCTGCCATAGCCGTGGTGCCCAGCTGGGCCTCGTTGACAATGTAGTCGGAATAGTTCATAAACCAGGCATTCCAGAATATGGCGCCGAAGAGATAGAGCAGCAGCATTCCTACGGCTACCATGGGGAACTTTCCATCTCTGGCAGGCACCGTCTCTGTCTCCTGCGCACCGCCGGCAGCCTGTGCCAGACTCCGGTCCTTATCCACATTGGGATAGAATAGGATCACCAGCACTAGAATCGGAATTAGAATCAGAACCGTCTTATAGCCGTCCTGGAAGCGTCCGGTCTCCCCGAATATGCCGCCCAGCAGCTGGAAGGTGGCCATACCCAACATCATCAGGGAGTTGTGCCACCCAAGCACCTTATCCCGCAGGTTGAGGGGCGCCACAATGGCCAGAACCGTCGGATTCGCGGAGGCGATGGTGCCACCCGGAATGCCCAGCAGAGACGAGCAGATAATCACGCCGATCAGCGGCATCTCCACCAGCAGGATCAGCGCCCCTGCCACAATGGAGATTGCCATGCTGACCACTACTACCAGCTTCCGGTTGCAGACCCGCAGAATGACACTGGATGCAAAAGCCGCCAGCATCATGACAATGGTGGGCAGCGTGGAGATCAGAATGGCCACATTCTCCTGGCCGGGATAGGCCTGGTAGATCAGGCCCAGCACCACCGTTGCAATGCAGTAGATCCAGGCGGCAAAGGACGACAGCAGCACCACCGCCACGCCCAGTCCACGATGTTTGATCATAGAAATCCCTCCATGTGCGTGTTCTCCGGCGCCTTACAGGTGCCGGCCCAGAAGATACCCCTCCCGGATGGCGGCGCCGGCCAGGCCGGGCTCCTTGGCATCACCGATGATCCGCACATCCACACCTGCGGCGGTCAATTCCTCCGCCAGAGCGGTATTGGAAACCCGGCCGATGGCCAGCACAACCGTGTCCGCGGGAATCTCTTCGTTGTGGGCACCGGAGACGATGACGGAGTGATCCGTAATCTCATCCACCGTGGTGCTGGTATAGGCCTTCGCCCCATTGTTGGCCAGGTCCTGCAACAGGTCCTTGCGGGGGGCCGGCCCCTCATCCAGGGCAATGCCGTCCCGCATCTCCACCACGGTGACTTCCTTCAGCAGGGAGGCCAGATGGTTGGCCACCTCCACGCCCACCAGGCCGCCGCCCACCACAACGCAGCGTCTGCCGATGTTGACGGCACCCTTCAGCACGTCCTGTCCCAGGACCACATTGGGGTTCTGCACGCCGGGGATTTTCTTCGGAACGATGGGCGTCACGCCGGTGGCCGCGACCACTACGTCCGGCTTCTTCTCCAGCACCAGTTCCTTGGTGACGGTGGTATTCAGGAAGACGGGAACATGCAGCTTCTCCAGCTCCCGCACCTGCCAGCGGAGGAAGGCCGTGATCTCGCCCTTTCCGGGCGGGATGGAGGCAATCCGGTACTGGCCGCCGGCCCAGCGGTCGCTGTCGTATACCTCCACCTGGTGGCCGCACTCCGCCGCCGCGATGGCGGCCTGCATGCCGGCGGGGCCCGCGCCCACTACCATTACCTTCTTGGGGTGCTCCGCCGGGACTGTCTGGTATTCCGGGTCGCTCTCATGACCCACCAGCGGATTCAGCTCACAGGAGCCGGCCAGGCCGGTGTCGATGTGGCCCACACAGCCGTGGAGGCAGCCCACGCACTTGCGGATATCCTCGAAGCGTCCCTCCCGCGCCTTATTCGGCGTCTCCGGGTCCGTGAGGGACTGCCGGGCAAACCCGATCAGGTCCGCCTTGTGGGACCGCAGGATGCTCTCGGCAATCCGGGTGTCGTTGATGCGGCCCACCGTAATCACCGGCTTGCAGGTGACATCCTTCACCTCCTTGGCGTAGTCCGCCTGATAGCCGTGGCGGTAATACATGGAGGGAATCATCTGGTCATCTGTGGCATTCACCGCGATGGAGATGCTGAAGTAGTCCACGCCGGCCTGGTCCAGGTAGGGGACGATGGCTTTGGTGTCCTCAATGGTGAGACCGCCGGTCACCCGCTCGTCGGCGGAGAGCCGGTATCCCAGAATAAAGTCTGGGCCGCATTTTTGGCGGACATTCTCAATGATCTCCAGGGCAAACCGCATCCGGTTAGTCAGGTCGCCGCCGTACTCGTCGGTGCGCTTGTTGGTGTACATGGACATGAACTCCGGAATCATGTAGCCGTGGGCACCGTGGAGCTCAATGCCGTCAAAGCCTGCTTTCTTAGCCCGCAGGGCGGCGTCGCCGAAGTCCTCCACCGTCTTGTGGATCTCCGCAATCGTCATCTCGTGGGGCATCTCCTCATTGTGGTAGGGGTCCGGGATGGCAGAGGGAGCCCAGGACTGGGCCTTGGCATATTTTTCAGAGGCCTGTCGGCCGGGATGGTTCAGCTGGGCGATGATGACGGTATCGTATTGATGCACTCGGTCCGTCAAGTCCCGGAAGCCGGGAATGTGTTCATCCTTCCACAGGCCCGGAATCCACTGATAGCCTTTTGCGACAGAAGTGACCGCCACATTTTCTGTGACAATCATGGCGAAGCCGCCCTTGGCCTTGGCCTCGTGATACGCCGCAAACCGCTCTGTGCAGGTGCCGTCCTCCTCGCAGAAGTTCATCAGCATTGGGGTCACCACGCAGCGGTTTTTCAAAGTCTTTCCGTTGATGGTGAGGGGGGAAAACAATCGATCCAGCATGTCTCGCTACCTCCATTTTCTCCTGTTATTTTCCGTTTTCTATTTTTATAACTATTATTTTAATTATTATTTTAAGTATTTAATTTAACAAAGTCAATGGTTTTCCTTCATTTACGAAGAAGTTTGGATAGTTAAACAAAAAACAAACAACGCCTTTGGCGATCCCCACAAAGGAGGCTTCGCCAAAGGCGTTCTCTGCGCTTCATATGCCGTGCCGCTTCCGTCACTGCCAGTATTCGATTGCCAGGTCAGCCTTCATCTCCAGTGCTTTCTGGTACATTCCCTCCAGATAGTACTGATCTCCCCGATGATCTGCCAAGCGGAGTTTCGGCAGGAACTCCGGCGGAACCGCCTTGGCGCACGCCGTCTGAACCGCCTCCATCATCTCCCGATCCACCACGTTTCCGGCAAAGAGCAGTTCGTCCGGGTTTAACACCGCAATGACTGAGAGTGCCGTCTTCACGATCAACTCCAGCCCCTTCGGACTCCCCTGGGCAATGACCTGGATCTGCTCCTCCTGACTCATCCCCCACGGCATATATCCGGTCATTCCGGCAAAGCCGTTCTTGCCGCTGACAATTCTCCCCCCGATTACAGATGCTGTGCCTGCCAGGACATTTCTCATGCAGAACAGCAATGTCAGCGTCTCGCTGGTATAACCCGCATCTTTGTAAGCTCCATAAACACGGTATTGACAGTCGTAGGTCATGTAGATCGGCCGCTGCTGCGCCACCGTCCGGAGCGCATCCAGCAGGTGAGCCTCCTCCAGCTCCGGGATGTCAGAGAGCCGCAGTACGCCGTGGTCTATAATTCCGCTGGTTCCCACCAGGATACACGAGATGTTGGGGAACTTCTCCAGCATCTCGGTGATTTTCCCGGCCACACGGTCCATATCCAATATCGTGAACTGCGTCTGTTCCTGATAGAGCGTCGACCGCAACATGGAGAGCACGTCACAGAGGAGAAGCCGATTTCCCTCTGAGTCCAAATCAATCCGGACACAGAGAATACTCTCATAGTCCTCGTTGATCTGATAGACGCTGGTGCTTCTGCCCACCCCATTGAGCTGGTATTTCTGACTGTACACCTCGCCGCTTCGCTCCAACTCATTCAGCAAGGTGTTGCAGGTGGCAACACTTAGGCCCGTGTCCGCCGCAATGCTCTGCTTGGTGTGCTCGCCGCCCCGCCACATGACAGCCCGGATGGCGTTCATATTCATCTTTCGGACATCTGACGTGTCAATCATACTGTCCCGTCCTCTCTGTATCGTCTTTTGCACATATTACTCCAAAATATGATTTCTCTAAGTTATTATAACAGTTAGAAAAATAAAATCAACCATTTTCTCCCATACTTCCTGAGGAATCGCAAGCCGGGGTGGACTGTCACAAAGACAGTCCACCCCGGTCTTCAAGTTTCTGTGTTAGTGTCGGCTTCCAGCTTTCAGATTTCCATAGGCTGCTTCGTGGGCAGGTTTGATGACGAAATAAGTCAGAATTCCAATTCCCATCATGATGATCCCGCTGACCAGGATGTTTGTCCCCGCTCCGCCACCGAAGAGATTGCCCACCAGGGGGACAATATAGCCGCACAGAAATACGCCGGAGCCCTCAAATCCCGCCAGAAGAGAGAGGGCGGTCGCCGCATTTTTCCCTGTGGTCACCAGACCAAGGTAGGTGGTCAATCCGGAACCAATGATCAGGTTGAAAAACTGGCAGAGGATTCCGCCGGCATAGCAGCCTATGGCGCTTTGGGTCAGCTGCGGCAGCAGCATGGCCGCTCCGCCGAGAATAAACGCCAGCGAAATACTGAACTTCTTTGTCGCACGAATCCAAAACGCAACCACCAGGCCGGAGACTGTCCCTGCCACGCTGCAGAGGGAGCCGATCATGCCGGCCATGGCCGAGGTACCCAGCTGCGCTTCATTGACGATGTAATCTGAGTAGTTCATATACCAGGCATTCCAGAAAATGGAGCCGATGCCGTACACCAGCAAAAGTCCCACTGCAACCTTGGGGAATCGCTCCGGCTCCGCCGTGGGGACCGCTGCGGAAATGTCCGCATTGAGGACATCTTTCGTTGGTTCTCTATCTACATTGGGATAAAAGAGAAGGACCAGAATCAGAATAGGCAGCAGCACCAGCACGGTTTTGTAGCCATCCTGAAACCGTCCGGTCTTTGCGAACACGCCGCCCAGCAGCGTGAAAATAGCCATTCCCAGCATCATCATGGAGTTATGCCAGCCCAACACCTTGTCCCGCAGTCTGGGCGGCGCAATTTCCGCCAGCACCGTGGGATTGGCGGAAGCGATAGTCCCGCCCGGGACGCCCAGAAGCGCAGAACATAGGATCACGCCCGCCAGGGGCAGCTCCAGAAAAAGAATCAGCAGCCCAGCTCCAATGGAGATCAGCATGCTGATGATCACCACATATTTTCGGTTGCAGAAGCGCAGCAATACACTGGAGGCAAACGCCGACAGCATCATCACCAGTGTGGGAAGCGTGGAAATCAGCACTGCGATGTGCTCATGTCCGGGATATGCCTGGTAGATCAGGCCCAGTACCACAACTGCAATGCAATAAATCCAGGCGGCAAATGACGCCATCAGAATCACTGCAATTTGAAAAAATGATTTCTTTTTCATGGACTCCTCCCTATACCCGCATGCGTTTTATGCCATCGTATATCTCCGGTCTGGTTTCTTATTTGGAGTGTTTATTTTTATTGTTATTATTTTAATTATTATTTTAATAATCATTTTTAATGAAGTCAACTTTGTTTTAAAGCATTCATAAATATTTGGATAGTTAAACAAAAAACAATCTCGTACTTTGTCAAATCGGCTGATGCAACTTATCTCGGTACCATCAAATCGTTTTGGAGAGGAGCACAACCAGGCAGCACATTGCTCGGTCTTTTTTGATTCTTTTGGATCATGGAGTAATGCCTCCTCCGTCCGATGCCAGTACCGTCCATAGTGGGACGTCAAACCCACATCCAGGATTGACTTCAGTACAAAACAGCGGAACCTCGATATGGGAATCGAGGTTCCGCTGTTATTTGATCCACGTCTTTTGCGGGGTACAGGAACCAGACTCCTGCCCTGCTTCCCGCTGTGCCTCCTGAAGAGTCTGTTGGATGTCCAGCCACCGACCGTAGGCTCCGCCGTGGAGGTGTTGTTTTACTTTCCGGATGGCGTTCTTGTATGCCTTCTCCGCTCCGCTGGGGCCGTTGTAGTTCAGCCGGATGGCCAGCTCCTGGAACGTCATGCCCTGCTCCTCCGGCTGGCCGATCCCCAAATGACAGCGCACCAAGTTCAGCTCCCTCGGTGACAGGATCTCCTCGATACGCTGAAAAAGCAGTTTTCTCTGCATCTGGTGGTCGTAGGCTTTTGCGGGATCGCCACCGCAGGACACTGTAAATACTTGGTCGCCCAAATCGTAACTTTGGAACAGTGTCTGGCTCTCCAGAAGCAGAGACCGTGCCACGGGCTCTGATACCTGCAGGCTCTCCATGATGGGAGGGAGCAGCTCCGCTTCCGATGCTTTTTCCTTCTCTGCCATGAGCCGCAGGACCTGCCGCAGCTGGTGATACCGTCCGGCCGGGACCGTCAGCGGCAGGGCGCTTCGAGCGGCGCAGTCCCGCATCGCCGCCTGGATGACAGGCGTGGCATACGTCAAAAAACGATTTCCCAGTGTGGGGTCGAACTGTTCCGCAGCCTTCAGAAGCGCCATTGCGCCTTCCTGCTTCAGGTCCTCTTCCAGGGAGGGACCTCGCACCGTCCTGTCATACTGCTTTGCCAACACAGTGAGATAACCGCTGTTCTGGCGGAGCAACTCCTCTGCCGCAGAGGTGTCTCCTTCCTGTAGTCTTTGGACCAGCTCCTCATTTGTAGGGCGGTCCCCAACAGCAGCGTTTTTCTGTGTTCTCATAGAGACCGCCCCCTTTTTCATTTCAGCCGCTTCCGCGCCTCTGCATAGAGATGTTCCTGCTCCATGTCCTGGGCGTAGCTGTGGGATGCATAGCCGTTGTCCAGAAGGGCCTTGTCCCGGTACTCCTCCGCCAGCTTCAGGGCGGCCTGCCGCAGCTCGTCGGAGATCTTACCTCGCTGGTGGTGCTTGCGGATGGTATTGGTCCGGGTGCTGAAGATGCGGTAGACTGGGTGCTGCTTGTTCCGCTCCTTCTGATGCTGCATGGCCCCGTACTGCCGGCAGGTCATGCGGCTGTCCTGGGGTGCGATGCCGTCGCAGTACTTGGGCTGATGTCCACTGGTCGTCAAGAAATACCGTCCGCAGTTCTGGCACCGGCTGGGCGCGTGGACGTGATGCATCCCGTTCAACAGGTCAAAGCAGTAAAACTGCATCGGCGTGGGAAAGTTGATCCGCTGCACGAATACCATCTCTTCTTCGTTTCTGGGGCTTTGGGCAAACACATAGGAGGATGCGATCTTCGGGAAGACGGTGAATGTCTCGATCTCCGCCATGGGCAATCCCTGCATATGTGTCCAGAAGTCCTCACTGGTGAAGCAGTCGTGGGTGGCGATCGCAAAATGCGTCTCCGTCCTCTTTTTGAGGCGGTGCAGGTAACCCGCTTCAAAATACCATCCGGCGGCCGCAAAATGAAAGATCCCCAACGGGATACTGAACCCCACGGTCAAATAGCGGAAAAAGAACTGCCGGATCGGGGACTCCTGTTTCAGCAGTTCGTCGACAAGTCCGGGATCGAAGAGGACATCCAGCGCATGGAGTTCCTTCCCTTGGTCCAACAGGTTATACGGCGAACACTTCCATAGGGCATCCAGCATTTTCTCCAGGGAGGCGCGTGTTTCCGGCAGAAGTTTGATGAACTCCTCACGTTCGGCATTGGCCAGCGCCTCCACCTGAAAGCTGATCTCTCCGCCGTGTATAAGGAGCTCCTGCATCGTCTCGTCGCCGACATTCAGGATGTCGGCAGCAAAGTACCCGGCGGGAAACGCGGAATCGTTGAAAAAGATCTGATCCTGCCAGACATCCAGTGTCAGACTCAGGAGATGATTGTTCTGCTCGATCCCCAGCGGCATGGCCTCGGCCTCCTGTCCCATATCCGTTTTCGTGCTGTCTTGCGATACTCACATTTTATCAAAATCCGAAGAATAATCAAGTAGAGGAAAACTTCCTTCTCTTCAAAGCGCTCACAGCTGCGGGCGCTCTTTTCATATTCGAAACAAGGAGGTCTACAACATGAAACCCAACATCTCACAGCTCCGCACCGTGGATGGCGAGACCCTGATGAGTCAGCCGCTGCGCCCGCCGGACTTCGTGGTAAGCGGGCTGCTCTCCAAAGGTCTGCACATCCTGGCAGGCTCCCCAAAGGTGGGGAAGTCCTGGCTGGCATTGTGGCTGGCAGTGACCGTAGCCAAGGGAGAACCGGTCTGGGGGATGAACACCCGGCAGGGCACCACCCTCTATCTCTGCCTGGAGGACTCTGTCCTCCGCATCCAAAACCGGCTGTTCGAGATCACGGAGGAGGCTCCACCCAGCGTCCACTTTTGCACAGAATGCGCTCCTATCGGGCAGGGACTGGAGGAGCAGATCGAATCCTTCGTGTCGGAGCATCCCGGAACGGTGCTGGTCATCATCGACACATTACAGATAATCCGGCCCGTCCACGATGCCACCTACGCCAACGACTACCGGGACCTGTCCGTTCTGAAACGGCTGGCGGACAAGCACGGCATCGCCATTCTGCTTATCCACCACCTGCGGAAAGAAAAAGCAGAGGACGTGTTTCACCGCATCTCCGGCACCACCGCCATCAGCGGGGCCGTGGATTCCAGCTTCACCCTTGTGGAAGAACGGCGCGGCAGCGACCGTGCAAAGCTGAGCTGTGTGGGCCGGGATATCGAGTTCCGGGAGCTGGAACTGGAGCGGAACGGAGACAACGTGTGGGAGCTGATCTCTGACAGCAAATCGCAGCCGGAGCTGTTGGAAGACCGTATTGTAGTTCTTCTCTCTGTCCTTTTAAAAAATCAGAGAGAATTTATCGGCACTCCCACGGAGCTATCTCAAGAAATCGACCCTGATGGGCAGGAGGGCATCACGCCAAAAAAGGTAGCTCGCCTGATCCTGCAAAGCGTTGATGCTCTATGGAAAGCTGGCATCACAGCCACCATTCGCCGCAGCAACGGAAAACGGATCATCCAGCTCAGTAGTGCCGATAGTGACGATAATGAGGCCCCCAGAGAAATCGGCACTATCGACCCTGTTGGCCAGTCAGCCGAGAGTGATGCGGAAGGGCCCCGATAACGGGGATTCCTCCCTTTCGGGAGGGCAAGCATAGCGTCCGGCTATACGCCGGCCGCATTCGCCGGGGCAAAGCCCCGGCACCCCCTGCCCCTGAAGGGGAGAAAGGAGAACGCAATGCAGAGAAAGAAGACAGAGATCGTTACAGCACGGATGACGCCCAAAGTAAAAAAGCAGCTCCAGCAGCGGGCACAGGATGCCAATATGACCCTCACGGACTACCTGTGTATCTGCGGACTGGGGCAGGAGATCATTCGAGTAGAGGGACTGGACGCAGTTCTCTCAGAGCTGAAGGCCCAGGGCCGCAACCTCAACCAGCTGACTACGCTGGCCAATATGGGGCGGCTCACCGTCCTCCGCGGTGATGAGTTAATCGACAAGTACACCGACCTCTGCGCGGCCATTCGCGGACTGACAAAGGAGGTGGGCTGATGGCGACCTTCACCGCCATCCGAAACAAGAAGCAGACCGCCGGGGCCATGGTTGACGTGCTGTCCTATGTGGTACAGGCGAAGAAGACCATGCTGGATGGGGTGTGCCTGGTCACCGGGAGTAACTGTGTGCCCCAGGCGTCCTACCTGGAGATGATGACCACCAAGCAGCGGTTTCGGAAAACGGACGGCAGACAGTTCTACCACTTCGTGCAGTCCTTCTCCGAGGACGATGATCTCACGCCCCAGGAGGTCAACGCCATTGGTCTGGAGCTGGCCCAGAGAGCCTTCCCCGGTCACGAGGTGGTGATCGCCACCCACGTTGATACCAACCACCTCCACAACCACCTTGTGGTGAACAGCGTCAGCTGTGAGAACGGTAGGAAGCTCCACCAGAACCGCGATACTCTGCTGGCCCACCGAAAGCTCAACGATGAGATTTGCATGGCTCATGGACTGCGGGTGCTGGAGGAGCCGGAGAAGTATCCGAAAAAGAAGCGAATGAAGCCCGGCGAGTATCAGGCGGGTCTGCGCAATGACAGCTGGAAGCTGGATTTGATCCAGGCTATCAACGAGGCGCTGGAGTATGTCGATGACCGGGAGAGCTTCATCGAATTCATGGAAAATGAGGGCTACCAGATGACCTGGACGGACACGAGAAAGCACATTACCTTCACCTGTCCCAATGGGCGCAAGTGCCGGGACAGCAGCCTCCACGACGAGACCTTCCTCAAGGAAAACCTGGAAGCACTGTTCGCCTATCGGCAGGCTGTAGGATTTCATCCCGGCAGCATGGAACCTGACGGGGGCTGGATGGGTGATCTGGCCGGCGGTCTCCTTCGGCTGGGCAGAGAGCTGGAGCACAGCGAGGACTTGCCTCCGCTCTCCGCACCGTTCACCTGGACGGACAGCAAACAGCGCCGCCGGGAGGCTCTGAAAAAGCTGGCGATGGGGCAGAAGCTTAGCAGCGATACACACACTCAAGGCATGAGTATGTAGAAAGGAATTTTTATGGCAAGCATCAAAAAGTTAGACGTACGCAAATTCAAGATCACCGTCAGCAATGGCTACCGTCCTGACGGCAGAAAGATCAGCAGGGCCAAGACCATCACAGTCCCGCAGTCTGTGGGAGGCCGGGGGATTCCGCAGTATGTCGCTCATGAGGCGGAGGGGTTCGAGAAGCTGGTCAAGAGCGGATACTGTGAGGATGGGGAGATGACGTTCCAGGAGTACGCCACTCACTGGCTGGGACGGCAGACGAAGTATGCACCAAGCACCCTTGGATTCTACCGCCGGTCGCTGGAGGCGGTGTATCCGATGATTGGAAACGTTAAGCTGAACCGTCTCCGGCCCATTGCCCTGGAGAATCTTCTGGCGGAGCTGCGGAAGAGGACCTGGCGGGGCAGACCGATTCAGGAGAGCACGGTGCAGAAGTACCTGACGGTAGTCTCCGCTGTCCTGAGCGATGCGAAGCGGAATGAGATCATTGAGAAGAACCCTGCCCGGATGATTGATCTGCCGGAGACGGCATCAAGGATGCAGCTGATTCCCACAGATGAGGAGGCCCACCGTTTCCTTGACATCCTTGCCAAAGAAGATGATCCCTACAAGACCTTCTACGTCCTGGCGATCTACACTGGCTGCCGCAGGGGAGAGCTGTGTGCTCTCAAATGGCAGGACATCATCATGAACGGGGACGAGAGCATCCTGACCGTCAACCGCTCCCGCAGTTCTGTGCCGGGGCAAGGTGTGGTGGAGGGAACCACGAAGAACGGTCAAGCCCGGACAATTTATCTGAGCGAAGACATGACCAGCATCCTCCGCAGCTACTGTTATCTGAAAATGTGCGAGGCGGAAGCGGGCGGCTTTGAGATGAGCGACTATGTATTCACCAACGAACACGGTGAACTGATGCACCCGGATACATTCAGCAGACACCTCCGGCGGCTCTATGACAAGAATAATTTTCCGAAAGAATTTCATCTCCACACTCTCCGCCACTATTTCGTGTCCACCATGCTTCACAACGGCGTAGACAAGCAGACAGTAGCAGAGCTGGCCGGTCACGGTGATACCGGTTTCCTGGAGAGAACCTACTGCCACCCGCAGTTACAGCTGAAACGTCAGGCGGCAAAAATCCATGCGCGGACTGTATTCGATTTCAGCGGCAGAGATTCTGAGAGCGCCTGATTGTTGCTTTCGTAGAATCTCCGTCCTGGAGCAAAAAAGCAGTAGCTATACGGCAAGAGATGGGGTATGTTGTGCTTGCCAAAATAAACCTTAGCTGGACTGAGGTTAGAAGGGAAGATGTAAAATGGCAAGTATTCGAAAACGGGGAAGCAGCTATTTGCTGGTGGTCTCCATGGGCTACGATCACAACGGCAAGCGCCGGGCCGTTCAACAGAAGACGGTGAAGCCGCCGGAGGGGCTGACGCCAAAGCAGAGAGAAAAATGGCTAAACGAACAGGCTGTCCTCTTTGAGAGGGAGTGCAGGGACACGCCGGTGACGGCGGACAAGACCATCACCCTGGCGCAGTATGTTCAGATCTGGCTTCAGGATATCGCCCCGGACAAGCTGGCGAAGTCCACCCTGGCACGAGACAAGCAGGATATTGACCGCTTCCTGCCGTATCTGGGCGGGTACAAATTGGCAGATCTCCGTCCCGAGCACTTCCGCAAGCTCTATGCCGAACTGCGAAAGCAAATCAGTCAGAATACGGGAAAGCCGCTCTCCGAGTACACGGTAGAGGGAGTCCACGCGTGCCTGTGCGGGATCCTCTCCGATGCTATGGAGAGCGGCTTTATCAATCACAATCCGGCCTGGAGAACCTACAAATACTCAGGCAAGAAGAAGGAGAAGGTGATCGCGGACGAGGAGACCATGCAGAAAATCATCGCGGCGCTGGAGAACGAGAGCCTCAAGTACGAGACCTACTACAAGCTGATCATTGCCACCGGAATGCGGAGGGGCGAGTGCTGCGGGCTGAAGTGGTCCGATATCGACTACGGGAAAAACAGCATCCACATCCAGAGGAACGTGGTGAAGATCACGGGCGAGGACATCATCGTCAAGGACACCAAGACCGCGGCAGGGGACAGATACGTTTATTTTTCCCCGGAGATGGAAAGCCTTCTCAAGGAGTACCAGCGGGAGTGTGTCTGGCAGGCAGACGCCTACGAAAACCGCAAGCTGACCGAGGATGACTTCGTATTCCGCAGACATGACAGCGAGGACCCGATGACGCCCAGCACCTTCACCTGGCGGTTCAAAATGATCCTGAAGAAGAACGGCCTTCCAGAAAAGCTGAACGTGCATTCCCTCCGTCACAGCAACGCAAGTCTGCTGATTGCGGGCGGTGCTGACGTGGCAACTGTGGCCGGTCTTCTGGGCCACAGCCAGCCGTCCACAACGCTGGATATCTACACCCACGCCTTCGACAAGAACAAGAAAGCCGCTAGCGAAGCCCTCCAGCGGGGATTGGATATCTAAAGCTGTTGAAGAAGAACGGCGACACGGAGCAACCTGTGTCGTTGTTCTTTTATGTGCCTGATACGATTGCGTCTTTAATATGTATATTTGCATAATAGCAATGATTTTTTGCAGAATAAAACCGAATAGAGATATGATACTTTTTCACGGATGAGGCAAAATCTTCACCGTTTTTTAATTTAACGATGGTTTCATCATCCAACAAAAACTGAAAAGAAAATGAGATTTTTTCTGCGCCGCCTTGAATTAAAGTGATTGGAAGCTCTGCTCTTAATGAGGAGTCTGACTGTTTATCCGGGTTAAACCCGGATTGAGACGAGAATACTTCACTGCGTAAAATGGACGTTGTAGAGTATGAGGTGTTCGCAACAATAACTTCAGCCTAGCCATTGATAATACCGCTTTCCAGATCCATGTCACTAATATAGCATGGACCGGCAACAACTTCGATATTTTCTTGGTATTGACTGCGGGCTACAAAGATGCTGACGACAAGAGAAAGTGTGGATACGATGAGAGCCAGAATTGCTACAATAGTTTGTTTTTTGCTTTCCATAGATATTCTCCTAAAGTAAATGTATAGTGTAGCTGGATTGCCCTCAACACCAAATAGTAGTCAAATCGGAACGCGAAAATAAGAACAATTTAAAAGCAAAATCCCGTGTAAATATTCAATTTACACGGGATTTTGGTACGCCCGACTGGATTCGAACCAGCGGCCTTCAGAGTCGGAGTCTGACGCGCTATCCAACTGCGCCACGGGCGCATACCGAACGATATGAAATTTTCAGCCTTCCGGCTATCCGGGAAAATAGTAGTCAAACAGTAGTCAGCCCACGGCGTTTTTTCCTCTGCCGATCCGCCGACGCCCCTGTTTGCAGGGCCTTGCGCCGTATCTCAGCCGGAACGGTCAGAAACGTCGGAGTCTAACGCTCTATCCATCTGAGCTACGGGCGCATATTTGGTTGTGTGCTGTCCATCAGCCAGAGTATTATAGCAGTTCTTCCGCCGGATGTAAAGCGATTGAAAAAACTTTTTTCAAAAAGATTGTTAAAAAAGTTGACAACTATCGTCTCATGCGGTAGAATATCACTATCTTTCAGGTGCCCCCGCACCGCATCCTATCCCAAAAGAAGGTTTTTGTATGAAGAAACAGAAGATCTCCGACGCGGTGATCCACCGGCTTCCCCGCTATTACCGCTATCTGGACGACCTGTATAACAAGGGCGTTGTCCGCATCTCCTCCAACTCTCTGGGCGCAAAGATGGACATCACCGCCTCCCAGATCCGCCAGGATCTCAGCTGCTTCGGCGAATTCGGCCAGCAGGGCTACGGTTACAACGTGGCGGAGCTGCGCGCCGAGATCGGCCACATTCTGGGCATCGACAGCGGCCACAAGATCATCGTCATCGGCGCCGGCCACCTGGGCCACGCGCTGCTGCAAAACTTCGATTTTGATAAGGTAGGCTTCCGCATCGACTCCGCCTTTGACGTCTCTCCCGCCCTTGTGGGCACGGAGATCCGCGGCATCACTGTCCGCGCCATGGACGAGCTGGAGGAATATGTCTCCAACTACCACCCCGACGTGGCGGTGCTCACCGTACCCCAGAACGTGGCCCAGTCCCTGGCTGACCGACTCATCGCCCTGGGCGTCCGCGGCTTCTGGAACTTTACCAATGTGGAGCTGTCTACCGATGAGCCCGGCGTGTTCTTCGAGGACATCCACTTTGTGGACACCCTCCTGACCCTGAGCTATCGTATCTCCCGCCCGTAAGGGCACACTTTCCCGCGACCGGCATACTATGGGAATGAGACCGGCAAGACGGTCAATTCTTCATAGGAGGTCACACTATGTGTAATCAGAATTCCTGCTTTGGCGGCGGCAGCTGCTGCTGGATCATCATCGCCATCATTCTGCTGTTCCTGTTCTGCGGCAACGGCTGCGGGAATGGCTGCGGCTGCGGGAACAACGCCAGCAACGGCTGCGGCTGCGGCTGCTGATCCACTCCGCCGGACCATCGGACTCCCCCGCCTTGCGGCGGGGGAGCTTTTTCAGAAAGGACGTACAAGCCATGGATCTCTCCTCCCTGCGCCGTGCCTACACCGGCCACGTGCCCGACCTGATGGGCGCACGCGGCGGTTCCGCCGTGCTGGTTCCGCTGGTGGACACGGCGGACGGCCCCAGCCTTCTGTATGAAATACGCTCTGCCACGGTCCGGCAGCCCAATGAGGTCTGCTTCCCCGGCGGCAAGACCGAATCCGGCGAAACGGCGGTGCAGTGCGCCCTGCGGGAGACATGGGAGGAGCTGTCCATCCCGCCGGAAGCGGTGGAGGTCATCGGCGAGATGGACTTCCTGCACATCCGCTCCAACTGCCTGCTGCGGCCGGTGCTGGGCCGCGTGGACGGCGCTGCGCTGGCCGATATACGCCCCTGTGCAGCGGAGGTAGCCGACACCTTTCTGGTGCCGCTGGCCTGGCTCCGCGACCACCCGCCCGCTGTGTATATCCACCGCCAGCCGGTGTCCATCTCCGACTTCCCCTATGAGGACGCGGGCATCTCCGCCGACTACCTCTGGCGGCCCTATTATATGGAGGTGCCGGTGTACCACGGTCTGCCCCACCCGCTGTGGGGTCTGACCGCCCGCATCACCATGGATGTCGTGGCTCATCTGTAAAAGCCGCACCTTCCCCTTGATATTGTGCGAAAAGTCCGTATTCCCGGTGGAATACGGACTTTTTCCATCTGTTTCGGCTCACGCCTTCTCCGGCGCGGGCAGGGCGTATTTTTCCGCGTAGGCGTTGAACCGGCGGCGGTAGTCGCCGTCGCTGTGGCGCACGTTGTGCAGCGTCTCGTGGAGGTTCAGGTCGTGCTGGGCCGCGTCGATAACGCAGCCGGCGATGTTGGAGCAGTGGTCGGAGGTGCGCTCCAGATCCGTCAGCAGGTCGCACCAGACGAAGCCCGCCTCGATGCTGCAGCCGCCCTGCTGCATCCGCAGGATGTGCCGCGTCCGCATCTGTTCCTTCAGTGCGTCGATGACCTGCTCCAGCGGTTCCACCTGAGCGGCGGCGGACACATCGTTGCTGCGGAACGCCTGCACGGCGCTGGACAGGATATCCTGCACGGCGCCGGACAGCACTGCCAGCTCCTCCTTTGCCGCGCCGCTGAACGTCAGCCCCTTATCCCGCAGCTCCTCTGCGGATTCCAGCACGTTCACCGCGTGGTCGGAAATGCGCTCCAAATCACCGATGGTCTTCAGCAGCTCCGTGGCCTCCTCGCTCTCCTCCGCGCCCATCTGCTGCGTGCTGAGCTTCACCAGGTAGGTACCCAGTACATCCTCGTAGTGGTCACAGCGCTGCTCATCGCGGCGGATGCGCTCCGCCAGTTCCGGCGTATAGTGGTCAAAGCTATCCAGTGCGGCATCCAGCGCACCGGCGGCACAGGCCGCCATCTCCTCCGCCACGGCGCGGCAGCGCTGGAGCGCCAGCGGCGGCGTGGCCAGCAGGCGCTGGTCCAGCTCCACCGGCTTTTCCGCCTGCTCCTGCGGGCCGTCCGGCACGATGCGGATGGCTAATTTTTCCAGCAGCCCACCGCAGGGCAGCAGTATGGCCGTGCAGATGACGTTGAAGAAGGAGTGGGCGATAGCAATGCCGTACATGGTGGCACTGTCGTGGAGGATGCCGGGATCGAATACGGCCTTGACGACGCAGAACCCTGTCAGCAGCACCGCCACGCCGATGACATTGAACAAAAGGTGTACCACAGCCGCTCGTTTTGCGTTTTTACTGGTGCCTACGGAGGATAAAAGCGCGGTGACGCAGGTGCCGATGTTCTGCCCCATGATGATGGGGATGGCGGCGGCATAGCTGACCTGACCGGTGACGGCCAGGGCCTGCAGGATACCCACGGAGGCGGAGCTGGACTGGATGATGCCGGTCAGCACGGCGCCGGCCAGCACGCCAAGCAGCGGATTTTTGAACAGCAGAAACAGCTGTGAAAAGGCGGGCACATCGCGCAGGCCCGCCACCGCGCCGCTCATGGTGTCCATGCCGAACATCAGGGTAGCGAAGCCCAGCAGGATGGCGCCGGTGTCCCGTTTTTTCGGATCTTTGCCGTTCATGTAGAAGAAAATACCGATCAGGGCCAGGATCGGCGTAAAAGAGGTGGGTTTCAGCAGATTTACCCACACATTTCCCCCATCAATACCGGCTAAACTCAGCAGCCACGCCGTCACCGTGGTGCCCACGTTTGCTCCCATGATGACATTTATGGCCTGCCGCAGGGTCATCAGGCCGGAGTTGACGAAGCCCACCACCATCACCGTGGTGGCCGATGAACTCTGGATCACCGCCGTGATGGCAAGGCCTGTCAGAAAACCCGTGAATACGCGGCCCGTCATCCGGTCCAGCAGCGTCCGCATCTTGCCGCCGGCGCGGCGCTCCAGCGACTGGCCCATCAGATCCATGCCGAACAGGAACAGGCACAGGCCACCGATCATCGTCAGCACGTCAAAGATACTCATATTGTTCTCTCCCGTTTACTCATTCTCATATTTTACACATTCCTGACCGATACCATCGTAACAGGTCAATGTCAAATCCAAGGTATCGGTTTTGTAAAATCCATGTAAAATTTTATCGCCTGCGGCGGCGAGCAGCGGGGAGAGAGAAGTCGCCGGAGCGGGACACGGCAGGAAAGGGCGGCGCGGCGAGACGAGGCGGGCGGGGCGGCGCGGCGAGACGAGGCGGACGGGGCGAAGGGTACAAAAAAGGGGGCACGCGGCGCGTGCCCCCTTTTTTTGACGCTTTTGGCAGCTATGCTCGAGGATCGCTTTTGTTTTTTTGCAGCGATTTTCAATGAGCTTTTGCAGCTTTCACAGGACGCCGAAGTGCTCCAGCAGGATCTTCAGGCCGATGAGGATCAGGATGGCGCCGCCCACAAACTCCGCGCGGTTCTTGTACCGCGCGCCGAACAGGTTGCCCACGAACACACCGGCCACGGAGATGGCAAACGTGGTACAGCCGATGAGGGCGGCCGCGGCGTAGATGGGGACGGTCAGCTCCACCATGGAGAAGCTGACGCCCACAGCCAGCGCGTCGATGCTGGTGGCGATGGCCAGCATCAGAAGCTCCCTGTGCCGCAGCTCCACCGGCTCCGGTTTCTCCTCTTCTTCCTCCTTTGCGGACAGGCTCTCGCGGATCATACTGCCGCCGATCCAGGCCAGCAGTACAAAGGCGATCCACGGGGCCATCTTCGTCACGCGGCGGGCAAACTGGGACCCCAGCAGCCATCCGGTCAGGGGCATGACGGCCTGAAACACGCCGAAATACAGGCCGATGAGCAGTGTCTGCTTCCGGTTCACCCTGGGCATAGCCAGCCCCTTACAGATGGCCACGGCGAAGGCGTCCATGCTCAGGCCCACGCCCACCAAAAAAATCTCCACCAATGTCATCGTATCGTCCCTCTCCCTTATAAGATCACCGGTACCGGCCGGTCTATCACGATGCTGTCCGGTGTGACACGGCAGGTATACGCCGCCGCCTGCACCCCCGCGGCTACCGCCTGACGCAGGGCCGCGCCGAAGGCGGGGTGGGTCGCATCGTTGGGCGCGAAGTCTGTGACCTCCGCCATCTGTATCACAAAAAACACCGTGGCCCGATGGCCCAGCGCCACGGCGCTCGCCAGCTCCCGGAGGTGGCGGACGCCCCGCTCCGTGGGGGCATCGGGAAACAGGGCGTGGCCGCCGTCCTCCAGCGTCACGCCCTTCACCTCCACCAGGTGCAGGCCCTGTGGCCCCTGCAGGCAGAAGTCCAGCCGCGACCGGCCAAAGGTGAACTCCGGCTTCACCAGCCGGGCCGCAGGGTCAAAGATATGCGCCCACTCGGCAAATACGCGGTTGGGCGCCTGGGCATCCATGTTGATGAGCTTATCGCCCTTTTCCACGGCAATGAGATCGTAGGCCGTGCGGCGGTCAGGGTTGGCCGCCCGCTCCAGATACACTGCGGCGTCCGGCGTCAGCAGCTCCCGACAGCGGCCCGTGTTCTTCACATGGCAGACCACCGTCTCCCCGCCGGGCAGCGCCACATGGGCAATGAATCGGTTGGGGCGGGTCAGGAAGCGGCCCCGTATCACCTGTCCGTACTGCATGCTCTCCCGCCTCCTCTGATGATATAGACTTGTATCGTACCACAACCGGCAGTATTAGGAAAGCGATATTTCCGCATTTTTGCCTATTCTCCCGAAAAATCCGAAAATTTTCGGAGACCACGCAAAAAACTCTTGCAAATCGGAAAACAATCTATTATAATAGCCGTGTCAATCAGACATGCACCTTTAGCTCAGTTGGTAGAGCACCTGACTCTTAATCAGGGTGTCCAGGGTTCGAGTCCCTGAAGGTGTACCAGCAGAAGATCACCGACCCCATCGCCGGTGATTTTCTATATGGCCCGTTGGTCAAGTGGTTAAGACAGAGGCCTCTCACGCCTTTAACATCGGTTCGAATCCGGTACGGGTCACCACAAAATAAAAGGACACACAATGTGTGTCCTTTTATTTAAGTTAAAACTCCGCCGTCCGGCGGGACGTTACCTCCATCTTCGGGTGGAACTTCTTTTTTCGCAGGCACTGTGTACTTTCAAGGAGAATTTTATGGCCAAAAATATTCGCTTATCCGACCACTTTACCTACGGCAAGCTGCTGTGCTTCACGCTGCCGTCCATGGTGATGATGGTGTTCACGTCCATCTACGGCGTGGTGGACGGGCTGTTCGTATCCAACTTCGTGGGCAAAACGGCCTTCGCTTCGGTGAATCTGGTGATGCCGTTTGTCATGATCCTGGGCGGCATGGGCTTCATGATCGGCACCGGCGGCACGGCGCTGGTATCCAAAATTCTGGGCGAGGGCGATCCGGACAATGCCAACCGGACGTTCTCCATGATGGTGCTGTTCACGTTGGCGCTGGGCGCGGTGCTGTCCGGCATCGGCATCGCGTTCATGGGCCCTGTGGCCCGCTTCCTGGGCGCTACGGACGCCATGATGGCGGACTGCGTGCTGTACGGCCGCATCGTCACCGGCTTCACATTCGCCTTCATGCTGCAAAACGTGTTCCAGAGCTTTTTCATCGCGGCGGAGAAGCCCAAGCTGGGTCTGAAGGTCACAGTGGCCGCAGGTGTCACCAACATGGTGCTGGACGCCCTGTTCATCGCGGTGTTCAAATGGGGCGTGGCCGGTGCGGCGCTGGCCACCGGCCTGAGCCAGTGCGTGGGCGGTGTGCTGCCGCTGGCGTACTTTCTGCAGCCCAACACCAGCCTGCTGCGCCTGTCCCCTACCCGCCTGCGTATCCGCCCTATTCTGGCCGCCTGCGGCAACGGCTCGTCGGAGCTGATGAGCAACATCTCCTCATCGCTGGTAAGCATGCTCTACAACTTTCAGCTGATGCGGCTGGCCGGCGAGGACGGTGTGTCCGCCTACGGCGTGCTGATGTACGTGCAATTCATCTTCATCTCCCTCTTCGTGGGCTACTCCATCGGCTGCGCGCCGGTGGCAGGCTATCACTACGGCGCGCAGAACCACGGGGAGCTGAAAAATCTGCTGGGAAAGAGCGTGCTGCTGATGGGCGGCGGCGGTGTGGTGCTGACGGCGCTGGCGATGGCGCTGGCCCAGCCCATGGCCCACCTGTTCGTGGGCTACGATGCCGGTCTGTTCGCCCTGACGGTCCACGCCTTCCGGCTGTTCGCGTGGTCGTTCCTGCTGGCGGGCTTCAACATCTTCACTTCCGGCTTCTTCACGGCACTGAACAACGGCGCCGTCTCCGCCGCCATCTCGTTCCTGCGGACGCTGGTGTTCCAGTCCGCATCGGTGCTGATCCTGCCCGTTTTCTTCGGCATGGACGGCATCTGGTGGGCCATCACCGTGGCGGAGGTATTCGCGTTCCTCATCTCCGGCATGTTCCTGCTGCTGAAGCGGAACAAATATCACTATATGTAAGACTTGCGTTTTCTTCAACATACTGATATACTATGCAATTAAGAAAGGGGGGACCCAAATGCTGGTTTCCACCAAGGGGCGGTACGCCCTGCGTGTCATGCTGGAGCTGGCCCAACGGCCCGCGGACAGCTATAAGCCGCTGCCGGTGATCGCGGAAAGGCAGTCGGTGTCGGAGAAATATCTGGAGAGCATCGTGGTCCTGCTGTCCCGGGCAGGACTGGTGGAGGGCGTCCGCGGCAAGGGCGGCGGCTATCGTCTGACCCGCAGCATCAACCAGTACTCCGTGGGTGAGATCCTGCGGCTGACGGAGGGATCGCTGGCTCCCGTCACGTGTCTGGAGGGGGCGGAAAACACCTGCCCCCGTGCCGGTCAGTGCCACACCCTGCCCATGTGGGAGAAGCTGGACAGCCTCATCAACGGCTATCTGGACAGCGTATCGCTGGCCGACCTGCTGAAGCAGACCGACGGCAGCAGCCTGTAAGCACAAAAAAACAGGACCGTTGAAACGGTCCTGTTTTTTTGTACTCAGAACACGCCGTAGCCCTGGCCCTGGGTGATGATGTAGGACCAGAGCACAGGCCCCACGGCGCCGGTGGCGCTGTATCCCAGCGAGCGCTGGACGGCACGGACGGCGCGGGCCGTCTCCTGCCCGTACACGCCGTCCACGGCGACGGTGGGGAGGGTACTGTCCCGGGCGGCCATCTGGTTCAGCCGCGTCTGGAGCAGCGTCACCTCCGGCCCCGTGTCCCCCAGCACCAGAAAGCGGCCCGGGTACACCTCCCGCGCAAACTCCTGATAGTCGGCGGGCAGGGTGTAGAGTGTCTGCTCATACACGTTCTGCAGGGCGTTCCACGTATTGCGGCCCACCACGCCGTCTACCGTCAGGCCGTAGGCGCTCTGGAAGGCGTAGACCGCGTCCAGCATAGCCTCGTCGAAGGTGTCGGTGATGGGGATGGGCGGCACCTGGGGCAGGAAGTAGCCCAGAAACGCCAGATAGAACCGCACCGTCTCCACGTTCAGCCCCGTGTCGCCCAGTCGCAGTGCCTCCGGATACACCCGCTGTGCCTCCGGGATGGTAAGTCCCTCGCTGGTGATCTCCGACAGGCTCTTGACGCCGTTGTAGATCATCTTGATCTTGTACCACGTGGCCTTGCCCACGATGCCGTCCTCCTCCAGATTGAAGATGCGCTGGAAGGCGCGGACGGCGTCCTCCGTCTCCTGATCGAACACGTTGGAAATTTCGGTGATACGGGGGATGGCCGGGTAGTTGCGGCGGATACGCTCCAGCTGCTGCTGGATGGTACGCACGTCCTCTCCCACGGAGCCGCGGGTCAGCGGGCGGCCCGGGTACGACGGAGTGCCGTCCCCTACCGGCGCGTTGAACACGATGTTGATATTGTCGCCGAAGTAGCGCTGCAAAATCTCATAGGGCGTCAGGCCCTGCTTCGCCAGGTCCACGCTGCCCCACTGGGACAGGCCCGGGCACTGAGTGCGGACACCATCACAGAACTGGGCGTACAGCGGCTCCACGTTACCCTGTCGCACGATGTAGTCGTTGAAGCTGTCGTCCACCAGCCGGTCGATGTTCTCAAAGGTGCTGCGGCCCGGGACGTAGGCCTGATCGTAGCGGGTGGAGCTGGTGATGTCGAAATCGTAGCCGCGGCCGCGGTAATACTCGGTGTAGATGCGGTTCAGCGCCACGGAGATCTGGGCCAGAATATTGGCCCGCAGAGCGTTCTCCGGCCACGTAGGATAGATCTCGCTGCTGGCCACGTTCTTGATGTAGTCGGTAAACGGCACCGTCACGTTCTCCGCCGCCTGATCCGGCGGGCCCAGATGGACGGTGATATGCTCCGGCACCACAGGAAACGGCATGGCTCCTCCCCCCTCTCAGGCCGATTCCAGCGACACCGCCAAAATCGTCTCGATCTGCGGGAACACCGCGACCTGTCGGGCGTCCACCGTGCCGTACTGCGGGTGGCGCACCGATGCCTGATACGCGGTGCCGCTGATCCTCGCCGTCTCCGACGACTGGGACCACCCCGCCGGCAGGGCCGGCAGGCGGATGCCCTCCACGATGCCGGAGCTGTCCGTGACCCCTTCGTAGAACACGGTGCGCTCCGGCCCGAAATACCGGTAGATCTCCACCCGCGCCCCCTCCACAGGGAACAGGCCCCGCCCCGTGGACACCTGCACCCGCAGGGTGCCCCGCTCCGGATGAGCGTCCAGGAACCACTGCTCCGGCCCCTTCTGCACGCTGCTGCTCTCCATATCTAAAGCCTCCCTTTCCTTGTCGTCTCCCTTCATGCTATGCTCTTACCGCGCCGCAGGTGCCAAAAAAAGAGAAGGGCTGCGGCACAGCCCTTCTTTTTTCGTTTATGTGTTCTCAGAACGCCCAGCCGCCGTCGCGGAAGATGGGGACGGTGCGTCCGTCCTCACACACGGCGTCGATGCTCATGTCGGCAGAGCCGATCATAAAGTCCTCGTGTATCATGGAATCGTTGACGCCCAGGGCACGGCACTCCTCCAGCGTCTTTTCCTCGAAGCCGCGGATGGTGTCGGCAAAGCCCATGCCCAGCGCCAGATGGCAGGCCGCGTTCTCGTCGAACAGCGTGTTGTAGAACAGCAGGCCGGACTGGCAGATGGGGGAGTCGTAGGGCACCAGCGCGCACTCGCCCAGATAGGCGCTGCCCTCGTCCATGGTGATGAGCTTGGTCAGCAGGTCGTTGTTCTTCTCCGCGTGCCACTCCACGGCCTTGCCCTCGTGGAACCGGATCCAGAAGCCGTCGATGAGCTGGCCCTGATAGCTCAGGGGCTTGGTGGCGTAGACGATGCCCTCCGCCTTGCCCCGCATGGGAGAGATGAAGCACTCCTCCGTGGGGATATTGGGGTTAAAGACGATGCCCTGCAGGCTCTTTTCGCAGCCGCCGCAGAACCGGGCCTCGGGGATCATGCCCACCTGAAAATCGGTGCCGTTGGCGCTCTTGTAGCGCAGCTCCCGGATGTGCAGGCCGTTGAGGTAGGCGCAGCGGTCGTGCATATCCTTGTTGTGGGCGTCCCAGTTGGCCACAGGGTCGCCCTCCAGAGCGCGGCTGGTGGACAGGATGGCCTCCCACAGCTTCTCCACCGCCTGAGACTTCCGCAGGTTGGGGAACAGCTTCTTGGCCCACGCCTCGCCGGATACGGCGGCGATGCACCACTGGTACTTGTTCTCGATCTGGTCGCGGTACTTCTTGATGATGGGGTACTTGCGCTGCTGGCTCTTGGCCATCTTCTCCTGATTGATGCCGTTGAGACCGTCCGGATCCTCGCTGAGCAGGTAGATGCGGCAGGGGATGGTGTCCACATAGTGCTGCCAGCGGGCCTCCTCGTAGTTGTCCAGCTTGGACAGGCTGGTCAGCGTGCGGTAGCGGAAGTGCAGCTTCTGGAGGGGCTGGTAGCTCCAGTCCACCACTACCTTGCTGGCCTTGCACCTGTAACACTCCTCCACCAGCATCTTCACGAACTCCGGCTGATCCAGCTCGGCGGTGATGAACACCTCCTGACCCGGCTGGATATTGACGCCGCTGCGGGCGATCAGGCGGGCGTATTCCCGCAGGATACTTTTCTTCATGGAAAAACTCCTTTCGTGTCTTTCAGCTGCGTACCATTGTACCATCCTATGCCCGTTTTGAAAAGACATCTCCCGGAAAAATCCGGTATTGTTCCGAAAAACTCTCCAGAAAGAGCAAAAAGGGGCCCGCGGCGACGCCGCGGGCCTTCCCCCGTTTTTCTGTCTATCATGCGCCCACATCCAGCGCCAGCACCTGCTCATAGGCGTCCGCACCAGCGGGCGAGCCGATGGGCAGCACCGCGTAGAGATGGCCTGCGGCGTCCGCGTAAGCCGGTACGTCCCTATTGATATTGGCATCGGACAGCGTCCACATCCGGCGCTCCGCCGCGGCATCGCCAGTCTGTCCGTACAGCGCATCGAACGTATCGGCGGCGGCCTGCCGCACCGCATTCAAAAACGCCGTCTCGTCCACGCCCTGCGCCGTCAGCAGCTCCGATGTGGTGAGCCGGACGCCTCTGGCCGTATCGTAGAGGTACACGCTGTACTGGTTGCTGTCGAAGCTCCAGCCGCAGGATACCACCAGCGACAAAATGTCGCCGCAGCGATAGCTCTCCCACATCACGTACAGGCAGGACAGGCTGACGCCGGAGGCGCGGTCATCCAACGTCTCCTCCACGATGGGGCCGTACTCGTCGGCGATAGCCGCGTTGATGGCGCGGGCATCCGCCGTGTCCGCCAGCAGCTGGGGCACGCGGTAGGTGTAGTGCCCGCTGTTGCCCACGCCGTCGGAATAGTCGAAGGACTCGTTATACAGCAGCCCCACCAGCGGATCGGCGGAAGTACCGTTCTCCGCGCCGTAGAGGCTCTCGGCGGCCAGCCGGATCTGAGACAGGAGCTGCCGGTCCACGCCGGCATACTTGGCCGCCAGCGTGTTCAGATAGTTCTGCACCGTGTTGGGCGCCTGCCGGTACCGCTGGGCCAGCGTGTCCATAGCGCCTTGGGCATACGCGCCGTCCGCGCCCAGATAATAGGCGCACAGATAGCTGAGGGGACACGTCTCCCAGTCCGGCATGTGCTCCGTATCATACACGATGCCGTAATCCGCCGGGTCGATGCTGACGGGGTCGTTGTCGCCCTCTGAGGGCCACGGCGTGATCTCCGATGCCGCGGCGCCCTCCGCGGTGACCTCCGCCAGCAGGGGGCCCAGCTCCCCGGCCCAGAATCGCACGGTGAAGCCCTGAGCCGTGGGGATCTGGATACCCAGAGAGAAGGGCTGGCACAGGACGGTATCCTCCCCGTTCTTCTCAATGCGGACATCCTCTGCCACGGCGTTTTTGGGGCCGTCGTCCGTCTGGGCATACAGTGCAAAGTCGTTGAGCAGCGATGCGGTGCCGCCCTCCCCTGCGTACCGGGCCGACGCCGCAGCGGGCAGCGTGACCCGCATCTCGCCGTTGAGCCAGTCATTCTGATACGTCACGTTCACCAGCTCGGCCTTCACGCCGTCGTCGCGGGTCATGGACGCGGGACCGAAGTACATCTGCCGCCCGCCGCCCACAGAGCCGCTGTCCAGCCCGGTCTCCAGCGCCGCGATAAGCTGCCGCAGGCCGTCCACGCTCTGCCGCGCCGCGGCGATGTCGTAGGTGCCGTCGTTGGTGACGCGGCCGGACTCCACGCCGTCCATCTGCCACGCCACCCAGTCCAGATTATCCACAAGGGCCATGGCCAGATAACCGCCGGCCTCCATTTGCAGCGTGATCCCTTCGCCGGCCCCCACCACGTTCTCGTAGCTGGTGCCGTAGCACAGCGTCAGGCCGTAGGGCTCCTGCTCCGTGCTGAGCCGGATGGAGAAATCATCCCAGATACCCGCGCCCAGCTGATCCAGCCCGATGGCGCTGATGATGCCGCCCACAGCGCTGTTGTCGCCTACGTAGGGCGTCCGCAGAGCGTACAGCGTCTCCGCGTCCCAGTCGCCGTCGGCGGCAGGCTGCTGCCGCTGGGGACTGGTCAGGAAGCACACACCGATGACCGCCGCCGCGATCAGCAGCAGCACCGCCGCCCACAGCGCCGGTTTCCGATAGCTCATGGCGTTCTTCACACGCTCCTTCACCGCCGTCTCGCCGAAGGCCAGGGGGCACACCGCCGCCGGACGCTGCCGCACGGCGCAGGCCACCAGCGCACGGGAGTAGGCCGCCCGTCCCGCGCCGTCCAGCGTCCGCAGTACCCGCTCATCGCAGGCGTTCTCCATGTCGCGGCCCAGCAGGACATACGCCGCCCACAGTACCGGATTGAACCAGTGTACCGTCAGCAGCAGGAACGCCAGCGGCTTCACCACGTGGTCGCCCCGCCGGATGTGGCTCCGCTCGTGGGCCAGCACCTGAGACAGGTCCGCCTCGTCCAGCCCCGCCGGTATATAGATGCGGGGGCGGAGCATGCCCAGCACGAAAGGAGTGCCCCACCGGTCGCAGCGGCAGACGTTATCCTCCACTCGCACCGCCGTCCGCACCTGCCGGTAAAGCCGCAGATAGCTGACCAGCATATACGCCAGCATGAATGCCGCGCCCGCCAACCATACCGCCGTCAGCACCTCCACCGTCATAACGGGGCGGGCCGCCTGCACCGGCTCCGCGGACGTGACCGATCCCACAGGCTGGACGGGTGTCAGGATCTCCCCGCCGCTGGGCAGGATGGCGTCCGCCGTCTCCTGTGTCTGGGGCAGCTGCTCCAGCGCTGCCGTCACGGGGCTCTGCTCCGCCTGCAAGCTGACGCGGCTCTGCAAGGAGACCGGCACGATCAGCCGCACCGCCACCAGCGCCCACAGCATGCACACCGCCCACTTGGGCGCGCGGCGCAGCGCCAGCCGCGCCAGCATCACCGCCAGCGCCAGCACGCCGGCCTGCCACGAAAGCTCCACCACTCTCAGAAACAGATCAGTCATGATTTTTCTCCTCAAGATCGGCGATCATCCGCCGCAGCTCGTCTGCCTCCTCCGCCGACAATCCGCGCCCGCCCACAAACGCGTTGAGAAAGCCGGGCAGACTGCCGCTGAAGTTCCGCTCCACAAAGGCGCGGCTCTCCGCCCGCTGCACCTGGTCGCGGGACACCAGCGCCGTTACCACGGCGTCCTCCGTCTGCACCACGCCCCGCTCCGTCAGGCGCTTGATGACGGTATAGGTGGTGGATTTTTTCCACCCCAGCTTCTCCGCGCACAGGTGCGCCAGCTCGCTGCTGCGCACCGGCTGATGCTCCCACAGGATCTCGCAGAACCGCAGCTCGCTGTCAAAGATCTTCGGTGTCTCCACCCGCATCTCCTCCTTTCGATAGGTCTACTTAGTTAGACCTCTTGCCGGTAGTCTAACCCATTAGACCCATCTTGTCAAGGGAAATTTGCATCCCGCCCCGATTTATGCTACACTCACCCCGTAAGGAGGTGACGACCATGGACATTCTCTATCAGGACGACCGCATCGTGGTGGCGGTAAAGCCCGTGGGCGTACTGTCCACCGATGAGCCCGGCGGTATGCCGGAGCTGCTCCGCGCCCAGCTGCACACCGACTGCATCCGCACCGTCCACCGGCTGGACGCCCAGGTGTCCGGCGTCATGGTCTTTGCCCGCAGCCGTATGGCGGCGGCCCTGCTGTCCCAGCAGATACGGGAGCGCCGCTTTACCAAGGAGTATCTGGCCGTCCTGTGCGGCACGCCGTCCCAGCCCTCCGGTATCCTGACGGACCTGCTGGCCCGTGATCCCCAGCGCCGTCTGACCTATGTGGCGGACACCCCCTCCCCCAGCGCGCGGGAGGCCCGCCTGTCCTTCGCCACTGTGGACAGCTCCGACGGTATGACGCTGGTGCGCGTCCGGCTCCACACCGGCCGTACCCACCAGATACGGGTGCAGTTCGCCTCCCGCGGTCTGCCTCTGGCAGGTGACCGCAAGTACGGTGCGTCCGACGCGCCGTATCCCATCGCCCTGTGGTCCTGCCGCCTGTCCTTCGTCCACCCCCAGACCTGCAAGCCCGTGACCTTCACCTGCCCGCCGCCGGACACGGCGCCTTGGGACCTGTTCACCCTCCCCGAAATGCTGTAAAGGATCGCAAAAGCCCTCTCCCGCCAGGCGGGAGAGGGCTTTTCTCAGTTGTCCTTTTTCGTGGTATCCGTCTTTTTGGAGGTGTCGGTTTTCGTGGTATCCGTTTTGGCCGTATCCGTCTTGGCGGTGTCGGTCTTGCCCGTCGTATCCGCCGCGGCGTCGTCCTCCGCCGGCGCCACGCCGATGATGCGGTCGGTCAGGCCGGCCTTTTCCGCCTCCTCGCGGGTCATGCGCAGGGGCTCGGCGGAGTCCTCCACCAGCTTGGCCATCACCAGATAGCGGTGGGCGTCATCGCCGTTCTTGCACACGGACAGGACCAGCACCTTGTCGCCCCACTTGGGCAGATCGTCGCGGTTGACGTTGACGCTGCCGGCGGAGGGTGCAAAGCCGTTCTTATGGTCGCTGCCGGAATAGCTCTTGTCCGTGGCCGCCTTGTCCAGCGCCGCGAAGAAATCGGTAAATACCTGCTCATCGGTGAAATCGTGGTAGTACAGGATGTGGGTGGTGTCGTAAGGGATGCCCGCGAAAATGCGGTACGTCATCTTCCGCCCGCTCTGATAGACCTCCACCACCGCCTTGTCGTCAAACTTCAGCGTCTCGGCGTAGCTCTGGAGGCCGCCGAACATGGTGCGGTTGGCCATATTGTGGCCGTAGACCACGGTGACGGGATCGTCCAGCTTCGTATCGTTGTAGGTAGCCTCGGTATACAGCGTACCGGCCTTGTTGTCGTTGCCGTCCAGGTCGCGGTACAGATACCAGCCGTCATCCACCGGATGCTGGGCGATGAAGCCGCCCTCGCGGATGGCGCAGCCCGTGGCGTTGGGGATCTTCATATAGGCGTAGGCGTCGGGCCACGCCTTCTGCGCCGTCTCGAAGTCCACCGGCACGTCGGCGGCCTCCGGCTGCACCAGCACGATCTCCTGCGCCGGGTCGGTGTCCGGCTTATCCTTGTTCTTATCTTCCGTACCGTTGTTCTTACCGCAGCCGGCCAGCAGCGTCAGTGCCGCCAGCAGGGCTGCGCCCGACAGAATATACCCTTTCTTTCCCATGATGGTCTCCTTTCAGCAGTGCGGATACCATCAGCTGACAAGGGCACGCATGCCTGTCACCTGATGGCAAGAAATGCGGGACAGCGCGCCCGCTGCCCCGCACCTCTGCGCTGGGGGTATCTTACCATATGCCGCCCGCAAATGCAAGACCCATTCGATCGCTCACAGCGACGCTGTCTCATCGTAGCCTTGGAGCATCAGGGTAAACTGCCGCTTCTGCATGGGCGTCATCCGGTCCTTGTAGGATGCCAGCAGGGCCTTGGCCTCCGCCAGCTTACCCTGCCTCAGATAGCTGGCCGCTGTGCGGTGCAGACTGGCGGCAGCCACGGAACTCAGTGACTCGCCGCTGCTGCCGGAGCCGCTGCCGGAAGAACCGGAAGCGCCGGAAGGCCCGGACGCGCCGCCGTATGGCAGCCCATCGCTGACCTCCGCGCCGGAGGCCGACAGCTTCTGCTCCTGCTGGGCCTTGCTGCGGTAGTGGCCCAGCATGGTCTCGTAGAGCTTCCGATCCTCCGCGCTGGCGTTGTCATACTCCTCCTGCGCCAGAGCCAGCCGCTTCTCCCACAGTGACACATCGTCCTGCCAGCGGCCATAGGCGTTCTGCTCCCGCTGATCCAGCAGGTCGTAGCGGGCGCGAAGGTCGTTCCCCTCCTGCTGATAGGCGCTCCGTGCCCGATCCTCGAATTCCGGCAGCAGGGCCATCAGCTCCTGCATGTATCGGCTGTACGCCTGCTGCCCCGCGCCCTGGGCATAGCTGGAGCCGTACCCGCCGGTAAGCACCGCCGCCTGACCCATGGTGTCCTCCATGGCGGCGCGGCCCCGCTGAGTGTACAGCTGCGTATACTGCTGAAAGCCGCCGTCCGCCTCGGGATCGTAGGAAAATGGCGCACGCCCCGTCAGCTCCTCGTACAGCTGCGCCAACTGCTGCTCGTACAGGGACTCATAGTCCCCGGGCCGCTGGGATGCCACGCTGTCGCGATGGGCCAGCGCCTCCTTTACGCTTTCCGACGGCTTGTAGCCGGCCTCCAGCTCTGCCAGTGCCTTGGCCGTTCTGGCCGTAGGCGCGGCCTTGGGCACGGATGCCTGCGGCTCCTCCGCCGCCGATGCCGACGCGCTCATCAGGCTGCCCCACGTCTCGTCACCGGCGATGCCGTCCCGCTTCAGGGAGTTCTTTTTCTGATAGTCCCGCACCGCCGCGCGGGTCTTTTCGCCGAACACACCGTCCTCGTCCAGCTGATAGCCCTGCTTGTTCAGCTCGCTTTGCAGGCGGCGCACAGACTCGCCCTGCGAGCCATAGCCCACCATGGTATATGTCGATGCCATCGTTCCGTCCTTTCTCCTCAAGTGATCCTGCGCCAGGCATAGATACCCGCCATGCCGCAGTCCACGCGCTCCCATTCCGCGCCCTCCGGCGACGGCTGGGGCTCCGTATCCTCCGCCGTCAGCCGCACGCAGCCCACGGGCCACAGCGCGTCCGCCAGCGCCTGCCCCCCCAGGGTCAGCCCGCCGGACACCTCCACGTCGCCGTAAAACACCGCCGGCCACGCGCACTCCAGTGCTTCACCGGTGCTTCTCTTGCCGAAGGCCGCGCCCCTGCCGCCGCTGTGCAGGTGCAGCGTCACCGGCGATACCGGCGGCAGCAGCTGCCGCACCGTTCGGACGCCGCCCGCCGTATCCACGGCGGATACCTCCGCCTCATAGGCCGCGTCCGCCGCCAGGCCGCCGCCTACCACAGTCTCCGCGCCGCTGACCAGTGTGGTATAGCCGCTCCAGCTGCCGCCCGCAGGACGCCAGCGCACCCGCACCTGCACGGTGTTCCGTCCTCCTACGGAGGCGCAGGACGCGGTGCCCGTCACCTTCAGGTACGCGCCGTCCTCCGCTGCCGTACCGCCCGCCCTGCACCGGATGACCTCCGCCGCCAGTGTAGGCCGGTGGTAGGCATACACTGTCACCGCCTCGCTTTCCGCCGTCACCGAGCGGCCTCGGCTGTCCGTCACTACTGCGGAGGGGATCAGCGTCCCTGCCGCAGCGATGGGTGCTGTCTTTCCCGACAGTCCCGCCACGGTCTGACCTCCGCAGGTAAAGCGGCACGCCTGCACCGATGCGCCGCCGGCCCCTGCCGCCGTCACCGTGTACTGCACGCGGCTGAGTCCCTGCACGCATACGCCCCAGCCGCTGACCGCCGTGTTATCGCTGACCGCCGACACCTGCACCGACGCCGTGGGCGCCATAGACGGCGGCACATAGGCGGTAAACGCCGTCTGCACACTGCCCACCTGCTCTGCGCCGCTGTATACCGCCATGGACATGGTCCCCGTACCCCGCAGGGCGTCCGGGATCTGCTGCGCCAGCTCCTCCGGCACGCGCCAGCGGTACACCGCCCTGCCCGCCGCATGGCTGACCTGCCGGACATCGCCGCTTTCCAGCGTGCCGGACGCCCCGCCGAAGGCGTAGGAGAATCGGAATGTGTACCCATTCCCCGGCTTCACCACCGTCAGTGTGCCGCTCTGCCCGATGACAGCGTCCCTCGCCGTCAGTTCGAACCCCTCCATACTCACGGTGCGGCTGCTTCTCTGTGCCGCGTTCATCTCTCACCCTCCGATCCAGCGGATTTCCAATCCGTCCCCGTTGTCCTCCATGCGCCAGCTGCCCACATCCGCGCCGCCCAGCGCCGCCATACCGTTGACGTGCAGTCTGCCGTCCGCCACACGAGCTACCTCCTGAGCGTCCTGCCGCAGCGACAGCTCCTCGCCGGTAAAGACGGCACGGAAGCCGTTAGGCTCCACCTCCGTCTCCCCGTCTGCATCACGGCAGGCCAGTCCGAAGCCCACCGCCGTGCCGTACACCGGCGCGGTCCCGTCGTACCCTACGATGCCCGTCTGAACGCAGGCCGCCGCGTTCTCCCTGTACCGGTCGAAGGCGTCCGCCACCGCTGCCAGGCCGTTCCTCAGCGTCGCGGCAAAGCCGTAATACGCTCCCAGCTTCTCCGGCTCCGCCTCCAGACGGCCGCTGAGCGCCGCCGCCTGCCCATCAAAGCTGTCCGCCGCCACGTATTCCGTCTCCACTTGCGCCGACAACTCCTCCACGGCCCGCTTCAGCCGCTCCTCCCCACCGGCGATGAGGCTCCGCAGCTTCCGGTACTGCTGCTCCGTCCCCTTTCCGCCGGAGGACACGCCGGTGCCCTGCTCCAGCCGCTCCAGCGCCAGATTCAGCTGCTGGGCCATCTGGAACAGATACGAGTACTGCTGCATCACCTGCTGCTGTACGCTGCCTGCGGGACACGCGGGCATAGGGATGGTACTCACGGGCCGTCACTTCCTTTCTCATACACCGCCGACATGCTGAACACGCGGCACCGGCCGGTGCCCTGCAGCCGCAGCCGCACCTGCCTGCATCGTCTGGGCCGCAGGTGCAGCAGATACCCGCGGGTCTGTCCGTCACCGCCGATGACCTGTCCCAGCGTCTCCCAGCTGCGTCCGCCGTCATAGCTGGCGCTGGCCTCCAGCCGCGCCCGATCCTCCGGCTGCACCCGCAGCTCCAGCCGCGCCAGATACTTGTTCTCCGGCTGAGAGAGTCCCAGCTCCCCCGTCTCCGCCATCCACCGCAGCGCCGTCTCCTGCTGTCCGCTGCCGCCGGTCATGTCCAGCAGCCTGCCGTCCCTCGCCAGACCGTACAGCGCCCCATCGCATACGGTGAACGCCATGATGTCGGCATCGTCCTGCCGGTGCCACAGTCCCCGCGCCGTATCGTATACCAGCAGGTGCCGCTTCCCGTCTCCATCCCGCGCCGCCAGCCAGTACTGCCCGTTCCAGCCCGCCGCCGCGCCGTCCTGATACCGTACACTGCCCAGCGGCATGGACACGCAGCCGGGCATACTGCCATCGAAGGCGTACACACCGCCCAGCCCCAGGTAGAACAGCGTCCCGTCCACCACGGCGGCCGCACCGTGGCATCCCTTCTTCACGCCCGGGCAGCGCAGCGTCACGATCTGATGCGCGCCGGTGGCGCTGGGGTATACCCGCTCCATACAGTCCTCCTTGAAGAAGATGACGCCGCCCAGACACGCCGCCGCGCCGGTAAACGCCCCGTCAGAGCCGCGGGACGCCGCGTAGCTGTCGGTACTGAGCCCTGCGAAGCTGTTCCAGTTCCGGAAATCCCCCAGCTTGCTGGCGTAGATCTCGTTCACCGGCCGCCCGTCCACGATGCCGTACTTGCAGCCCCACAGCCTGTTACCCTGCTCCACCACGAAGTCCATGTCCGGCACGCGCCGCGCCGCCGTCACCTCCGCCGTCTGGCTCCCCACCTTGGCTGTCGCCGCCGGCACCGCGATCCAGTCATCGCCCGCCGCATCCAGCACGTGCAGGCCGTTGAGGGTCTGGGCCGCGCAGCCCTCCACCGTCACACCGTCTCCGGCGGCAAAGCCCCGTCCGATACCGGCGGCGGATATTTTGGTACACACGTTTTCCACGTCCAGCCACGCGCTGCCGTCGTACCGCTTCATCACCGGCTCGGCGTCGGAGGTATCCAGCCACAGAGTGCCCGCCTCCGGCGCATCAGGGGCCGCCGCCCCTGCGGCATAGTCCCCCAGCTCCTCGCCGCCGCTTCTGCACAGCGCCGTCGTCACCTCTCCCGCGGTGACGTTCCGGTTCTCCATGCTGCCGAAGTCCGACAGGTCCTGCGTGTTGATGTACTTTCTGTCCGGCCAGATCAACAGGTACGCCCCCATGTTCACCAGCTGCTTTTCGCCGTCGGACAGCGCCAGCCCCGTCTTTTCTCCGCCTACGTACAGTGCCGTGCCGTCCACCCACACCAGCGCATCGCGGCACGTCAGCCCGTTGGGCTTACTCAGTACCGCAGCCTCGCCTCTGGCCGGACGGGTCTCCAGCGCCGGGTACCCGCCGCTCCACAGATTCTCCATATTCTGAAAGCAGCCCATGGCGCTGCCCGCCCGCCGGTCCAGCCCCAGGAACCGGTCCACCGTCACGCGCCGCTGCGCCGGCGCCGTCAGCTTGGGAAAATACATCCCCCCACCTCCTTAAAACAGGCGCAGTGCCGCCGCGCTCCGCTGAGGCCGCTCCCTGCGGCACCGATAATCCTTGTAGGTCAGAAAGGCGTTGTTCCATTGGGCCGCCGCGTTGTTGTACCGCGCCATCTCGCCGTTGGCGTAGTGGATCTGCGCCTCCACATAGTGGCGGTACAGCTCGTCGTAGGGCGCCTCCGCCGTCAGCGCGTACTCCTCCGTCACCTCCGGCAGCGCCCCCGTGACCTGCTCCGCCTCCCGCAGCACGAAGCCCTCGGCCTGCGCCAGCCACTGCATCTTCTCCTCTCTGCCGTACTGGTTGGGCAGCAGGGCGTCCACCCTGCCCAGCATCTGCCCCGCCGTCATTCTGTCCATGTCAGTTGGCCCGCTCGTCCACATAGCGGCGGGCGGTCTCCGCCATCATGCGGCTGTTCTCCAGCACCTCCGCCACGTAGTCGGGCACCTGTACCTGCACGCCCTTCATGATCTTCCAGCTCCGTCCGTTGACGGACACGATCACGAAGTTCTCCTCATTTTTTCTGCCGCGGGGCAGGAAGATGGACACCATATTTTCCTTCATCACGCCGTTCTCCTTTCATCGTTTCCCTGCGCTGTGGGAGGGGCCTGCCGCCCCTCCCACGCCCTGTCAGTTGGCCTTGTCCTCGCCGGAATAGCTGGAGCCGCACTCCACGCGCACCATGTACTCGTCGTACAGGATAGCGGCGGCGTGGACGCCCTTCCAGCCCACACTGGAGCGCTGGTCCAGGGGGTCTGCGGTGCCGGAGGAGCCGCGGGGCTTCACGATGACCTCCGTGCCCTCGCTGAGATCCACCACGCCGTAGGCGCCCTTGCCCAGGAACAGGCAGCCATACACGGCACAGCCGTCCTTACCGCCCTCGCCGGGATAGATCACCGCCTTGTCGGTGGCAGTGACAGCCTGCTCCAGCACCAGCTTGGCCGCAGTGTTGGACTTCACCTTCACGCGCTGGCCGCCGATGAGCACATAGCGGCCCGCCAGTGCGTCGGCGGCCACAGTGCCGCCGGTAAAGCTCACCTCGGTACTGTTGGCCGCCGCGCCGCTGACCGTCAGGGTGCGTGCGTTCTGCGCCAGATCCTCACCTCGGTAGATCTTGGCCTCGGTGGTCTCCACAAAGCGCACACCGTGGAGCTCGCCGATCTCGCCGGAGAACAGCTCCGTGGCGGCAGCGTACTGGTGGGCGGCGATCCACGCCTCGTCCTGCCGCAGGTCGAAGGCCACGCTGGGATGGATGATGCACACGTACTTGCCGTCGAACGTGGGCGCATTCATCTTCTTCAGCTGGGTGGCGGCCTTGGCCACCAGCTCGCTGGTCATCTTGCACGTCCCGTCCAGCGCGTAGCGGCTCAGCACCTCGGCGGAGGTGCCGTCTGCCTTCTTCTGGGGCGCGTAGATGACCTGATTGCCCTGCTGGATCTCGTTGCGGGTCACGGTGTCCAGCGTCAGGCCCATGTTGCTGCCATGGCGGTCGGTGATCTCCAGCACCACGTCGTCGATGGCCGTCAGGTCCAGCATATCGGACACGGTGGTGTAGTCGCCGTACTGCGCCAGATCCTTGGTGATGTAGCTCACCGAAATACCGCTGCCATCGGGGGTCACGCCCTCGGTCAGCGGCGTCAGCGCCTTGTCGAAAGCGCCGAACTTACGCCACTCCACGGTCTTGCCGCCGCCCACCGGCAGGCCCTTGGTGGCCGCGAACTGGTTGTGTACCAGCTGGGGCTTGGCGTTCTCCAGCAGCTCCATGCCGTAGTAGGTCTTCATCTCGGCGCTGAGAGCACCGGTGGTCTGTGTGTTCATCTCCCCTGCAAACAGCTGCAAATTCATCTTCTCCATGCTCGTCCTCCTCATTTTGTTCAGAATCGTATCTTCTCTCCGTCCTGTACCCGTTTCCGGATGTCCGCCAGTTCGCGGCTGGTCAGTCCTCTGGGATCGCTGCGGGTCACGGAGCGGCTATCGCCGCGGTTCTCCGCAGCCCGCCCGCCGCCGGAGGCGATGGAACGTGCCATCTGACTGCGTGCCTGCGCCGCGGCATAGCCCATGGCCGCCTTCAGAAGCTCCTGCCGGTGTACGATCTCATAGGCGGTCCTGCCGTCCACACCTGCCGTCACCAATCGCCCGAACCGGGGTGATGCCATCTCCCGCCGCCAGTCGAAATCGGGATACACCTGCCGGATGCGTCCCTCCTCCGCCTGCAGGCGCAGCACCGCACCGGCCTGGGATTCCCGCCGCGCCTGCACCTCCTGGCGCAGCCGTGCGTTCTCCTGCCGCAGTCCCCGCAGCCGCCCGTCCAGTATCTTCTGCACACGGGCGTCAAACTGCTCCTTGTACTGCCCGCGGATCAGGGCGCTGAACGCCTCCTGCTCCCCGGCGTCGGGAGCCGCCTGACCGCCTGTCTCTCCGCCCGTCTCCTGACCGGCCTCTGCCGCCTCTGCAAACGTCTGCCAGTCCATCCAAAGCTGCTTCATAGCCTCTCCTTCCCGTGGTAGGTCACGACCCTGTTACCTGCACACACGCGGGATACTGCCGTGCCAGCTGCGCAAGCCCGCACCGCACCAGAGCGAAGGCAGCGCCGCAGTCCCCTGCGCCCTCCACCTCCGCAAACCCCCTGCGGATGCAGATCCGCGCCGCCTGTCCCGTCTCCTCCAGGCTGCCCGCCAGCGCGTACACCAGTGCCGACACGGCGGCGCAAACGATGTCCTGCCCCGCCGGAGCATGCCCCGCGTGACCGCATACCGTCACATGTGCCCCGTCGAATACCGCCTGTATCATCGCGGCCTCACGGCCTCACGGGACTGCTTTCTCTGCCGCTCCATGGCGTCCGGCGCGCTGCCCGCCTTCACCGCGCCCACGCCGGGCGCCTCGCCGCCGTTCATCTCCTGCTCCAGCGCCTGCGCAAGACTTGTCCCCTGTTTGGCGTCCAGCAGCTGCACCGCCGTCAGCAGCTGCCGCTGGAGCCACGCCACCTGCCGGGTCCGCTGCTGTCCCTGCCGGATGACCGATGCCAGCTGGTCCTTGTTCTTGAACTCCATCAGCTCCAGACACCGCAGGGCCTGCTCGGCCATATCTGCGCGGAAAAACCCCATCTGGAACAGCTGCAGCGCCAGCTGGTTGTACTCCATGGTCTTGTAGGGTGTCTCGTCCTGCGCCGCGATCTCCAGATCGAACTCCGGTACCCGATAGCCGCCCAGCGCCAGGGCCTTGGGCTGCATACCGCCGTTGTCGAACATGCGGAACTCCCGCTCCGCCCCACGGCCCAGCAGCCGGAACTGCCGGGGTGCGCTGTAAAACTGCCGCACCAGCTCGATGCACAGCGTCATCACCTGCGCGAATGCCTGGTACCCGTCGTCGATCATATTGCGGGACAGCTTGCCGCCCGCCTCCTGCAGGGCCGCGATAGCCGTGGCCGCCGTGACGCCGCCTGCAGTGCCGCCGCTCATCACGTCGCGGTTGCCCGCCGTCTCCTTCATCTCCGCCACCTTGTTCTGCAAGACGGCCACATATACGCTGTCCAGCGTGGGCACACGGATAGGCGCGATGGAATCGGCCCCCAGATTGCCGTTGGTGTGGACGAAGGGCTGCGTCCAGTCGGCGTACTCCTCCTCGTTCACCGCCCCGTCGGAGCGGATGAAGAACCGCGGCGTGGCGGCGGCCAGCGTGTTCTTCAGGATAGCCTGGTTCATCAGGTCGATCTGCTTCTGCGCCGGCTTGCACAGGTCCACGTAGCCGTAGCCGCAGGGCGTCCCCTCCTCGGGGAACAGCACGTCGAACACGAAGGGATACTGCCCGTGGTCGTACCATCCCCTCTTTTCGTACTGCGGATCGTTTTCCGAGGCGTACAGCACCGTCTCTCCCACGAACTTGCAGTAGTGCAGCACCTGCCGCCCCTCTGTCACCGTGTGGTAGTACCAGTCCACCACCAGCGACTGGTCGGAGGTATCCACCCGATCATCGTAGAGATAGCGGCTCACCTGGGACGCGCCGCCGCGCCCCAGCTTCCCTTCCAGCTGGGGATAGTCCCGCAGCAGCCGGTGGTTGGGTGTCAGCTCCACGGAGAAGAAATTCTCCGATGCCTGGATATCCTGCACTCCCGGCTCCCAGAACAGATTCAGCACGTCCATGCTGCGGATGTCGATGTCCCCCAGCCCGTGGAGCTTGCCCCCGTCCCAGAACACGCCGTACACGGCGCAGCCGGACTTCAGCTTGTTCCACCATGCCCTGGCATACTCCTTCTTGAACCGGTTATTCTGCAAGATCACCGGCAGGATGCGGGTCAGCTTCTCCGCCTCCTCCCGATCGTCCGGCTCGCGGGGCAGCACCGTAGGCTCGGGATAGCTGTCCATGGCGTCCGCGTGCTTGGACAGGATGCAGTTCACCAGCCACCCGCTGGCGGGGCGGGGATCGCGGGGATTGCCGCCCCGCCCCTCCTTCTCCATCTGCTCCCAGTGCCGCATCTTCCAGAACTGCTCGTTGTCGATGATGCGCTTGTCCAGATTCTCCTTGCCGCGCCGGTATTGCCGCAGGATCTCCGCCGCGCGGACCACCTCCTGCGTGCCGATCCTTGGCCGCATGACCTCCTGTTCCATGTCGCACCTTCCTTTCCTTGTTACTGCCTCTGCCCGCCGCAGGCCCAACGTTGCACGTTCCGGTGCAGCGCTCCTCAAATTCTTCTCACGCCGCCCCAGCTGCCGAACCGCCCCGACCGCAGGTCCAGCGGGTCCTCCGCGATCTCCCGTGCCGCCGCCCGCACCGGCGCGATGGGCCGCGTCATGCAGAAGTACCGGCTCTCGTCGGCCACATGATCCTCCTGCGTGGTGTCCACATCCTCCGGCACCGTCTCGCTGTATAAAAGCTGCGGGATGGTGCGGATAAATGCCCGGCAGTGCTCGAATACGTACAGCATGGGGTATCCCTCGCCGTCGAAGCTCATGCGGTAGTGCATCTGCATCCACCCCGCGATGCGCCGGTTGTCCCCCTTCACGAAGAAGATACGGTGCTTCAGCGCCGTCTCATAGATGCTCTCGCCGCGGCTGGCGTCCCAGATGGCGGGGTCCGCCACGCCCTGTATGCTCCGCCCCCGCAGCAGCGGGTGCTCCTCCTCCACCCTCCGGATCTCTGCGAACTGCCGCTCCGGCGTCCACAGCACGCCCTCGTCCGGCGTGCCGGTGCAGCCGTACAGCTCCGCGATACGGTACACGCACCCATCGTGGTCCACCGCCCACCAGCCGCAGGAAAACGGCCTTGCGTAGCCGAAGTCATAGCTGCGGTAGATGTTCCATTCCCGCGGCACGTCGAAGGGCCGTATCACGTGGGTCCACCGCCTGTCATCGTAGTGATCGGGGTCATCGGTGAACTCCTGAAACACCTGCCCCGCGAACACGTCCCACCGTCCCTCCAGCCATGCCCGCCTCAGCTTATAGGGCAGGGCCTCCAGCGTCTTGAGATAGTCCGGCTGCCGCGCCAGCAGCGCCGCGTTGTCCGTGACCCGCGCCGGAATAAAGGCGTAGTCCTCCGGCTGCTCTCCGCCCTCGAACCGCCTGTCGATGAACAGCCGCTTGATATACCCGTGCCCCGGCCCGCCCGGATTGCACGTATAGTAGATGCGCTTGGGGAAGTCGTTGACCCCTCGGACGCAGGCGGCGATCTGCCGCATCCACTGTTCCTTCAGCTGCGTGGCCTCGTCCAGAAAGATGACGTCGTACTCCGCGCCCTGGTACCGGTCCAGATCGCGGTCGCACCCGCAGTAGCCGAACTGCAATACGCTTCCGTTGCAGAACCGGAACTGCCGTTCCCCCGCCCGATATTCCGCCACATCTGCCAGCTCCTGCCGCAGAAACGCCAGATGGTTGGCCTCCAGCTCCGCCAGACTTCGCCGCACCAGCAGGATACGTATCCCCGCGTACCGCAGCGCCAGCAGCTTGGCCTTGCACCGCACCGCCCAGCTCTTGCCGCCGCCTCTGGCCCCGCCGAAGGCCACATATTTCTTCTCGCAGGCCAGGAATTCCCGCTGCCGCGGGTTGGGCGTCCCCAGCGTCATGACCTCCGCCCTCATTGGCTCAGCTCCTCCGCCTCGCCGGACAGCACCACCCGCACCGTGCCTCCGCTCTTTTTCTCCGGCGGCTTCGGGGGCTCCAGCGACTTCCCCAGCCCCACCAGCGCCTGCAAAAGTCCCGCCAGCTCCTTGATCTCCCTGACGTCCGCCTCGCCCATATCCATCCGCTCTGCGGCGGACGCGGCAGCGCGGTTCAGCTGCCGCGCCACATTGGCCAGACATGTCTGTGTCTCCATCCGCTTCGTTCGGCTCCAGCGCCGCTGGCCGTACCAGTCCTCGTCCTGCGCGTGCCGGCTGACGGCCCGCTCCGTCACGCCGTACAGCTTCCCCAGCGCACGGAAGCTGATGCCGCCCGCCTCGTATCTCTCCCGCATCTCCTCCCACGGGATACCCTTCTTCCTGCCTATCTCTCCTCTCCTCCTCTCACCTCGTACACCGCCAGGATCTGGGCGGCGAAATCCGCCAGGCACTTCCGGCACACGTTCTCACCGGCCACGCGGTAGTAGCGATCGCCCCGCCGGATCTCCCCGCCGCACAGATCGCATTCCGTCCATACGCCGCGCTCCTGCTCTTTGTCTCTGCACATATGTACACCTCCCCTTCACCTCTCCCCCGCCGCGCCCCCCTCCGGTTGCCCTTTTCCGTCCACATCAGGAAATTATTTTTTCTTTTCTCTCAACTCCGTTCCCTCCATCATCCCCCTCTCATCCCGCATTTGTCCCACCGCCGTTCCGGTCATGCACCTCGTAGGGGCTGGGGTCTGTCCCTCTGTTTGCCCTGCCGTGGCCCCGTTCTCGCACCCCGTAGGGGCCGGCGTCCTCGACGGCCCGCATCGTTTTTCTTTCATGCCTACGGCGGGGATATTTCGCGCTCCGGCGCGACATCCTTTTGCCCACGGCGGCCCGCTAATTTTTCTCTTTTATGCCTCCGGCGGCCATATTTCTTTCAACAGCGAAAGAAATATGGAAAAGAACGCCGCCAAAAACCAACGGTTTTTGGATTTCCCTTTTCCGATTGCAACTGCATCATAAAAAGGTCCCACAACGAATCGCCTGTACTTCTATCCCCGCTGCCGCTCCCACGCCCCGCGCGGCGGCGCTATGTTCTCCCAATATAAAAATCGGCGGCCCAAGGGGCCGCACCTGCACTTGCCGCCAACGGCGGCAAGTGCGCGATTTGATAATCGCTCAAATCGGTAGACCCGCCAATCTCTTGTGACCACCACGTCAGCGGCAGCGCGGGTAGACTCGTGGCCGATTCCCTGAGGTGCCTTTTCCTGTCGCATCGAAATCGGCCTGAAGGAAATCCAAAAACCATCGGTTTTTGGCGGCGTTCTTTCCCCCATTTCTTTCGCTGCTGAAAGAAATGGGGCCGCCGGAGGAAAAAACTTGAGAAACCGCCCTGTGCCCAGCGGCACGGAATCTGGAGGCAAAGGAGTATTCCGCGCTCCCGAGCGCGGAATACTCCTCTCCGCTGCGGGAAGAAATGGGGCCGCCGGAGGCAAAAAAAGAGACGGACGCTTCAAAGCGTCCGTCTCTTTTTTCTTTCTGCTTATGCCACGAAATTCCGGATCTCCACCACAGCTGCCACGATACAGAACAGCCCGAACGCGAAGATGAGCGTGCCGCCCACCTTCTTTTTCTCCTTGAGCTGGAACATGATGGAGCCCACCAGCAGCATGCTGGCCGCCAGCAGGATCATACTCAGTCCCGGCACATACAGCACATTCAGCTTTCGCAGCGCCCACAGCAGCATGGCCAGCGCCAGCAGCCCGATGGACACATTTTTCTTCGTATTCATCGACATCTTCTCTACCTCCCTGACGGCCCTGACCGTCCCTCTCAGTGTATCGCATCCGCCGCCGGAGCGCAAGCCCTCTCCCGCAGCAATCTGCCCTTCAGTACCGCCGCCACGGTCTTGGCGTCCGTCAGCGTCCCGTCCATGCACTGCCGCACCGCTTCCTCGAACGGCACCCGCAGCACCTCCAGGAACTCATCCTCATCCGGATCGGTCTCCCCGAACGTCAGGTCCTCCGCCATATAGAGATACAGCGTCTCTCCGTAGCACCCCGGCGACGCGATGAGCGCCCCCAGCTCCGTCCATCGTCCGGCCTCGGCGCCGATCTCCTCCTTCAGCTCCCGCCGCGCCGTGAGGAACGGCTCCTCGCCGGTCTCCCGCTTGCCCGCAGGGATCTCCGTCAGCACCCGCTCAAAGGCGTACCGGTACTGCCGCACCAGCACCACGCGGTCCTCCCCATCGATGGCCAGGATACCCACGCCGCCCGGGTGCTCTACCACCTCGCGGCTGCTCTCCTTCCCGTTGGGCAGGCGCACCGTGTCCTGCCGCACCCGAATGATGCGGCCGCGGAACACCTCCCGACTGTCAATGGTCCTCTCCGTCAGATCCATGCCGTACACTCCTCTCGCCGTTTTTCCGCAGTATACCACACCCCGCGGCAAAAAGCCAGTCCCATGATCCTCTTGCGTCCCGCCGCAGGATGTGCTATACTATATGAATCAGCCCACAGGGAAAGGAGGTCCTCCCATGGAAAAGTCCGGCGTCAAGATCGCCGCCCAGAACCGCAAAGCGTTCCACGACTATTTTGTGGAGGACCGCTACGAGGCCGGCATCGAGCTGTTCGGCACGGAGGTCAAATCCATCCGCGCCGGCACGCTGAACCTGAAGGATTCCTTCTGCGTCGCCAAGGACGGCGAGATCTATGCCTACAGCCTCCACATCTCTCCCTATGAGCAGGGCAACATCTTCAACCGCGACCCCGACCGTCCCAAGCGCCTGTTGCTGCACAAGCGGGAGATCCGCAAGCTCCACGCCATGCAAAAGCAGGATGGTTACGCCCTGATCCCCCTGTCCGTCTACTTCAAAAACTCCCGCGTGAAGGTGGAGCTGGGCCTGTGTAAGGGTAAGAAAACCTACGATAAGCGGGATGCCGTGGCTAAGCGGGATGCCAAACGGGAGATGGACCGTGCCATGCGGGAAAAGAACCGCGGCTGATACCACCTTATATTTTGCAGAAACGAGGACACTGTTATGGCCAATCCTATCGTCACCATCGAGATGCAGGACGGCGGCATCATCACCTGCGAGCTGTATCCCGACATCGCACCCCAGAGCGTGTATAACTTCATCTCCCTGGCCAACGCCGGCTTCTACAACGGCCTGATCTTCCACCGCGTCATCCCCGGCTTCATGATCCAGGGCGGCTGCCCCGACGGCACCGGCATGGGCGGCCCCGGCTACTGCATCAAGGGTGAGTTCGCCGCCAACGGCGTCAGCAACGACCTTCGCCACACCCGCGGCGTCCTCAGCATGGCCCGCGCACAGGCCATGGACTCTGCCGGCAGCCAGTTCTTCATCATGCACAAGGACGCCCCCCATCTGGATGGGCAGTACGCCGCCTTCGGCTGCGTCATGGACGGCATGGACGTGGTGGACCGCATCGCCAATCAGCCCCGCAACATGATGACCAACAAGCCCAAAAAGGACCAGATCATCGCCAAAGTCACCGTGGACACCCACGGCGAGACGTATCCGGAGCCGGAGAAGCTGGCGGACCCCTTCCGCAGATAATTTTCGCATTTCACAGCATTTATCAATTTTTTCACAGCGTTTGCACCGGCGGGGAGCATCCCCTCCCCGCCGTCCCATACGGGGCTGTACCGGTTTCGACGGGGGTGTGGAGGCTGGATAAGCGGGCGGCGGCGCCTGACCGCCATAAAACGGGCAATTTAAAATTAACTGACAACACTAACACTGTTGCCGTCGCTGCTTAAGCAGTGACCGTCTGAACCAGAGAGGCCACCGGCTGGGGAAGGCGTCGTTAAGGTGGCGTCCGTGAGGCGGGTAAGAGTTGCCCCGCCCATGCATCATGACTCTACTGAACTGCAAAGTCTGTCCGGTGTCTTTGCAGGGAGGGAATGCTGAAACCTGACTGCGCCCGGAGAAAGTCCTGTCAAAGTGCTTTCGGACAGGGGTTCGACTCCCCTCAGCTCCACCAGAAAGGTATCGGACGAACGCCTATTTCTTCAGCGGCGGCTTCGCCGTGAAGTGTTCGCTCTGATCCGCAACAGAAAAGCGCCGTCTTGGGAGTG
>OIWM01000203.1_pt1 | contig 75173 bp, 59 predicted proteins | sample 1587451 | NCBI WGS metagenome assembly OIWM01 (sample SAMEA3888907, study PRJEB22519) | human gut metagenome | biome: human gut; feature: human-associated habitat; material: faeces | place: Denmark | collected 2011 | reverse complement strand
CATTCGTGAGATTCGAGTAATTCGTGGTGAAGATAAACAACACGAATCGCGCGAATCACACGAATTAAAAACTCAGCTGCATTCGTGAGATTCGAGATATTCGTGGTGAAAAATAAACAACACGAATCGCACGAATTATAAACACAGCTGCATTCGTGAGATTCGAGTAATTCGTGGTGAAGATAAACAACACGAATCGCGCGAATCACACGAATTATAAACACGGCTGCATTCGTGAGATTAGAGTAATTCGTGGTGAAAGATAAACAACACGAATCGCGCGAATCACACGAATTATAAACACGGCTGCATTCGTGAGATTAGAGTAATTCGTGGTGAAAGATAAACAACACGAATCACACGAATCTTAAAACACTGCAACATTCGTGAGATTCGGGATATTCGTGGTGAAGAGAAACAACACGAATCGCGCGAATCACACGAATTATAAACACGGCTGCATTCGTGAGATTCGAGTAATTCGTGGTGAAAGAGAAACAACACGAATCGCGCGAATCACACGAATTAAAAACTCAGCTACATTCGTGAGATTCGGGAAATTCGTGGTGAAAGATAAACAACACGAATCGCACGAATCACACGAATCTTTAAGTACGGCTGCATTCGTGAGATTCGAGTAATTCGTGGTGAAGAGAGATAATGAAATTCGTGGTGAAATCAAAAGGACTCCTTTTGCAGTGTAAAAGGACTCGTTTTGCACCTCAAAAGGACTCCTTTTGCAAGGTAAAAGGACTCGTTTTGCGAGCCAAAAGGACTCCTTTTGAAAAGCAGGCGTTTTCGAGGTGCCCGAAAGGAGCGATTTGAAGGGTATAAAACAGTAAAATTGATATAAAAACAAACGACAGAATATGATATTAGAGATTTCGAATGTATTGGTGTCGAGCGACATCATCACCGAGCAGTTCTGCTGCGATCTGGACAAGTGCAAGGGCATCTGCTGTGTGGAAGGCGACGCCGGAGCACCCGTGACTATGGACGAGATAGCCGGCATTGAATCGGCTCTCGACACGGTGTGGGGCGACATGTCGGCATCGGCGCAGGCTGTGGTCGACCATCAGGGAGTAGCCTACACCGACCGCGACGGCGACCTCGTGACGAGTATTGTGGGCGGCAAGGACTGCGTGTTCACCTGCTACGAGGGCGACTGCTGTCTGTGCGCGCTCGAACGAGCCTACCGCCAGGGCAAGACACAGTTCATCAAGCCCATATCGTGCGCCCTCTACCCTATCCGCGAGAAGCGTTTCAAGGATGGCACCGTGGCTCTCAACTACAACCGTTGGGACGTGTGCGAGGACGCAGTGAAGAAGGGGAAGGAGTTGGGACTGCGTGTATACCGCTTCCTTGAGGGTCCGCTGGTGCGCCGTTTCGGTCAGGAATGGTACGACGAACTGTGTGCCGTTGCCGACGAATACATCAAGGCTTATAAGTAGACGGGACGCAAAAATGACGATTTTTGTGAGATATTCCAAATTTAATGGGTAATTTTGCACCTATTATAATAATAACAACGTATCTCAGAAATTATGGTACTCAACTACATCTGGATAGCCTTCTTCCTCATAGCATTCGTCATCGCCACCGTGCGGCTGGTGTTTATGGGCGACACCGAGGTGTTTCCAGCCATTATGAACTCCACATTCGACACGTCGAAGACTGCGTTCGAGATATCACTCGGACTCACCGGCGTACTCTCGTTGTGGCTCGGCATAATGAAGATTGGCGAGAAAGGCGGCGTCATAAACGTTGTGGCGCGCGTGCTGTCGCCCGTGTTCACACGTCTGTTTCCCGACATTCCGAAGGGTCATCCCGTCACGGGCAGCATCTTCATGAATGTGGCTGCCAACATGCTGGGGCTTGACAACGCTGCCACTCCGCTCGGACTTAAGGCTATGGAACAACTGCAGGAGCTGAATCCGAAGAAGGACACCGCCACCAATCCGATGATTATGTTCCTCGTGCTCAACACGTCGGGACTCACCTTGATTCCCGTCAGTATCATGGTGTATCGTGCGCAGATGGGGGCAGCACAACCTACCGACATCTTCGTGCCCATTCTTCTCGCCACGTTCTTCTCTACACTGGCGGGCATCATCTTCACCTCGCTCTACCAGCGCATCAATCTCATCAACCGTACAATGCTGCTAACGCTCGGCGGCATGTCGGCTGTGGTGGCTGCTATAATATGGGGCTTCGCACAGATGGACAAGGCGCAGATGAACATTGTGAGCACTTCGGTGGCTAATATCCTGCTGATGCTCATCATAGTGATGTTCATCCTGGCTGGCATGCGCAAGAAGGTGAACGTCTACGACGCCTTCATCGAGGGCGCAAAGGACGGATTTACCACCGCCGTCAGAATCATCCCCTATCTCGTGGCTATACTCGTGGGCATCGGAGTGTTCCGTGCTTCGGGCGCAATGGACATGCTGGTGGACGGCATCAAGTGGACCGTTGCTGCTCTGGGTGGCAACACCGACTTCGTGGGTGCTCTGCCTACAGCGCTGATGAAGCCCCTCTCGGGCAGCGGAGCACGCGGCATGATGGTCGACGCTATGACCACCTACGGTGCCGACTCGTTCGTCGGACGACTCTCTTGCATCTTCCAAGGCTCTACCGACACCACCTTTTACATCCTCGCCGTCTACTTCGGCAGCGTAGGCGTGCGCTATACCCGTCACGCCGTAGCCTGCGGATTGCTGGCAGACTTGGCTGGAGTGATTGCGGCAATAGCTATCTGCTACATGTTCTTTTAAAGGTAAAAGAGTAAAAAGGTAAAAGAGTAAAAGAGTTAAGTAATATAAATCAAGCAATAAAAGAATCCACCCCTATGCAGCAAAATCCATTCAACCGGCCGACCAATCAGCCCGACAGCTACAAGACGCTGATTGTTTTCCGCAAATCGGAGTGTGTCTACGACATCACTTTCTACTTTGTAAGCCGATTTCTTGAACGCAGTCACGACCGCACGGTCGACCAAATGCAGCAGGCGGCACGCTCGGGCAAGCAGAACATAGTAGAAGGCTATAGCGATGCCGAAGGCTCTACCGAGATTGAACACAAGCTGACGGTAATAGCCAAGGGCAGCCTTGAGGAACTCAAAGAGGACTACAAGGACTATCTGCGCAACCATGGTCTGGAGATATGGGGGCCTCAGCATCCCAAATACCGGATGGCACAGCCACTGTGCCGACGCATCAACGACAGCGCATGGTATCGAAGGCAGATAGAAGGACGCTGCGCTGAAGAAATAGCCAACATCGCTCTGATAGTGATTCATCAGACTCTCGCCATGCTACGCGGACTCATCGACTACCAGAACCGCAAGTTCTTGGAAGAAGGTGGAATAAAGGAGCAGAGATACAAAGCAAGAGTTGACTGGAGAAACGGGAAAAGATAGGTGTGCGCAAGATTAGTTTGGTGGGTTTGGTAGGTTTTGTAGGTGGCATAGGTATAGTAGGCAGCAGCCAAAACCTACCAAACATACCACACCTACAAAACCTACCAAACCTACAAAACATACAAAACAATAACAACAATTCAATATGGCAAATCTCAAATCCCTTGCTAAGGACACCGCCATTTACGGTCTTAGCAGCATCGTAGGCAGATTTCTTAATTATCTGCTTGTACCATTGTACACGGCAAAACTGTCTGCCGCGAGTGGAGGCTATGGCATCATCACCAACGTATATGCCTATACGGCATTGCTGATGGTGATACTCACATACGGAATGGAGACCACCTTCTTCCGCTTCGCCAACAAGGAAGGCGAGGATCCGCAGAAGGTATACTCTACAACATTGATGTCTGTGGGATTCACATCGCTGCTGTTCGTGGTGCTGGTGCTTACGTTCATCAGTCCGATATCGTCGTTTATGGGCTATGCCGACCATCCGTCGTATATATGGGTGATGGCTGTCACGGTGGCGATAGATGCCTTCCAGTGCATACCATTCGCCTATCTGCGATACAAGAAACGCCCTATCAAGTTTGCTGCCCTGAAGCTTCTGAACATCTTCATGGCGATAGCGCTCAACCTGATGTTCTTCCTCGTGCTGCCTGCCATATACGAAAGCAACGGCACGACGGGACTCATCGCACAGATATACGACCCTACCGTTGGCGCTGGCTATGCCTTCTATGTCAACCTTTTCTGCTCGGCTGCGCTCACCTTCTTCTTCTGGAAGGAACTGGTGGGCATCAAATACCAGTTTGACAAGGCACTGCTGCGTCGCATGTTCTCCTACTCATGGCCTATACTGGTGCTGGGCATCGCCGGCATTCTCAACCAGACTGCCGACAAGATTCTCTTCCCCTACATCTACGAACGCAGCGACGCTCACGCCCAACTGGGCATTTATGGCGCCGCATCGAAGATAGCCATGATTATGGCTATGATAACCCAGGCGTTCCGCTATGCCTACGAACCGTTCGTGTTCGGCAAGTCGAAGGACAAGGACAACCGCGAAACGTACGCCCAGGCGATGAAGTTCTTCATCATATTCACTCTGCTGGCGTTCCTCGTAGTGATAGGCTATCTCGACGTACTGAAGCATATCATCGGCCGCGACTACTGGTCGGGACTGCGCGTGGTGCCCATCGTGATGGCTGCCGAGATAATGATGGGCGTGTACTTCAATCTCTCGTTCTGGTACAAGCTTATCGACAAGACCATCTGGGGAGCCTGGTTCTCAGGCGCAGGATGCGCCGTGCTCATCGCCGTCAACGTGCTGTTCGTGCCGCGATATGGCTATATGGCGTGTGCATGGGCGGGATTTGCAGGCTATGCAACGGCTATGGTGCTGTCGTATATTGTAGGTCAGAAGAAGTATCCCATCAATTATCCGCTCAAGTCAATAGGCGTTTACGTGGCTATAACAGTACTGTTCTACTTCTGCATGAACTTCGCCAACGAGCATCTGCCCAACTGGGCGGCGCTCGCAGTGAACACTGTGCTCGTGATAATGTTCGTAGCGCACATCATATATCATGATATGCCGCTGAAGAAAATATTCAAGTAGAATTTTGTAGGGTTTGGTAGGTGCTGTAGGTTTTGTAGGTTGTGTAGGCGCAAGCCTACCTACTAAACCTACCCAACCTACAAAACCTACCAAACCTACAAACAAGATAATCAACAATCAATAACAATCTCTAAATGAAAAAGAATCTTATCCTCGCGGCTGCAATGCTGTTGTCATCAGCCGCAGCACATGCCGACGAAGGCATGTGGACGCTCTACAACCTGCCACACGCAGTGTACGAGCAGATGAAGACTTACGGATTTTCGGCTCCATACGAGAAGCTGTACAAGGGCGAGGACGCCATCATGAAGTCGGTTGTCAACTTCTCGGGCTACTGCTCGGGCGTTGTCGTATCGCCCGACGGACTCGTGCTGACCAACCACCACTGTGGTTTCGAGGCCATCCGTTCTCATTCTACCGTAGAGCACGACTACATGCTCAACGGATTCTACGCCAAGTCGTTCGCCGAAGAGCTGCCCAACAAGAGCATGTTCGTAAGTTTCATGGTGGAACAGAAGGACATCACTCCCGAACTGGAGAAGCGTGGCATCAAGAACATGACCAACGACGAGCGCGCCAAGCTCTTGAACGAGGTGGAGAACGAGATGATCAAGGAGGTACACGCTAAGGACAAGACTCTCGACCTGGAAATAAAGCCGTTCTACGAGGGCAATAAGTACTACGCAACTACCTACCGCACATTCCGCGACCTGCGTCTGGTGTTCGCCATTCCTAAGTCAATGGGCAAGTTCGGAGGCGAGACCGACAACTGGATGTGGCCGCGCCAGACATGCGACTACTCTGTATTCCGCATCTACGCCGACCCGAAGACCAACGGTCCGGCTGAATATTCTAAGGACAACGTGCCTTATCACCCGCAGCACTGGACAAAGGTTTCGATGGACGGATATAAGGAAGGCGACTTCGCCATGACCATCGGCTATCCGGGTTCGACCGAACGCTATCTCTCAAGCTACGGCATCCTCCAGATGCGCGACGCTGAGAACGCTCCACGTGCACAAGTACGCGGCGTGAAGCAGGACGTTATGATCAAGCACATGCGTGCCGACGAGGCTGTACGCATCAAGTACGACTCTAAGTATGCACAGAGTTCAAACTACTGGAAGAACTCATTGGGTATGAACAAGTGTATCGACTCTGTAGGTATCGTTCGTCAGAAGGCCGACTTCGAGGACCGCATCATGGAGTTCCAGAAGTGGACCGGCTACCTCAAGGGCAAGCTCGACTTCGACAAGATGGCACAGCTCTACGCCAAGCAGCTTGATGTTACCAAGGAGTTCACAGCTCTGCGCGAGACATTCGGCGGCACTTCTGAGTTCAACTCACGCGCCATCCGTCTGGCTATGATGGTGCCTGCAAAGGCTGGCAAGGCTGCCAAGAAGGCCAAGTCGACATACGTGTTCGAGGACAACAGCGCCGAATGGGACGCAGCACTCGACAAGGACGTGCAGGCAGCACTCATCGACAACTTCCGCAAGTATGTATCTGCCGACCAGCTCCCTGCCTTCTACAAGACTATTGAGGAGAAGTTCGGCGGCGATTCGCGCAAGTATGTCGACTGGCTGTACTCTACTTCGGTAGTGATGAAGAGCGGCAAGAAGATCAAACTCAACGAGAAGGCTCTCGCCAAAGACCCCGGCTACCAGTATGGCAAGCAGATTAACGAGATGATGAACAAGTGCCGCAGTCTGCTCATGCCGCTCCGCGAGGAGATAGCCGAGCAGGAGAAGTATCTCTGCGACGCCAAGGTGCGCATGGAGCAGGAACTGCCCCACTACTCAGATGCCAACTTCACAATGCGTCTTTCGTACGGTCAGGTGGGCGGTTACTTGCTCGGCGGCAATCCGTCGGGCTACTACACCGACGCTGCTTCTATCGTTCGCAAGATGGAGTCGGGCGAAAAGGGCACCATCGACTACCAGGCTGAGCCTATCATGAAGCAGCTCCTCTCTGCCAACGACTTCGGCAAGTACACCGACAAGACTACTGGCAAGATGCAGCTCTGCTTCCTCACCAACAACGACATCACAGGCGGCAACTCAGGTTCGCCCATGTTCGACGGCAAGGGCAATCTTATCGGTCTGGCATTCGACGGCAACTGGGACTCATTGTCAAGCGACATCTGGTTTGACAAGCGTCTGGCACGCTGCATCGGTGTAGACATCCGCTACGTACTCTTCCTCATGGACAAGTGGGGACATGCTGATCGTCTGCTCAAGGAAATGGGCGTTTCGGGCGAGAAGTAAACTGCCTGAAACACAGCGAAATAAGAACATCAAAAAAAATGTAGCCCTTTTGCCTTCCAAAAGTACCCCTTTTGAAGTGCAAAAGAGCTCCTTTTATAAGGCAAAAGGACTACATTTGGAAGGCAAAAGGACTCCTTTTATTTTATGGTAGCAAAACAGCTACTTTCTACCTTCATTTTTTCCACTCTATCGGCAAGCCCAGAAGCGTGCGCCATTGACAGCCATACGGGTTTCGAACACACCCGCTTCGTCGGGATTTACACGTATGGTCTCGCCGTCGCTGAGACGAGCCTGGATAGTGCCGTCATCGTTAAAGCGGAATATCTCCACCTTCTTTCCGTTCTGTTCCTGCGACCATGAATTGGTCTTCTTGTCGTAGATGAAGCTGACAACTTCACCGTTTGGCGATGTCACTTCATATCCGTTGCGCAGCGTCTTTACCGCATAAATCAATCCGTCCTTACCAGTCACCTCCTGAACAGTGCCTACCTTCTGAGCCATAGGGTTGCTGCCCGACCAGAACTCAATCGTATTGAGCACCAAGGCATCAGCAACAGCACATACAGCATAAGCCGGCGAGATGAGAATGAATATGATCTCGTTGAGGAACTTCGAACTTGTAGCGTGGGTGTTCCACTTGGCAACACGGTTGAACAAAGAGAACGAGCCTACGCAAGAACTGGTTAGCAAAGTGGCAGCGAGCAATAGCGCCGACACCTTAAGATGTCTGATTTTCATAAGCATTAATTTTAAAACCTCTGTAAAGATAGTAAAAAAAACTTTGCAAAGGCCACAATAAGGTCTATTTAACAGTTTTATGCATATACACATTGACAAGTTATAACTAAAAAAACATTTGATATGTCAGATATATTTCGTACATTTGCATCTATATCAACATTATAAACCATACAGAGATGACCTTACCTGACTTAAAAGACATAACAGTCGAATACGCCATACGCATGTGCGGAGGCAGCCATATTGACAACGACATTCTCATTATTGACGAGATTGCTAACATGCCATTGCCTCGCGAACCACGACGCATGCAATGTCTGCTGCTGGCATTGTGTACCAAAGGCTCGGCACGATATTTTGTCGACTCTGTAGAACACAAGGTAGAGGCCGGCGACCTTATCATCATCAACCAGGGACGCGTCACCTACAACTGCACCATGTCGCCCGACTGCCGCGGCATTGGCATCATCATCAGCTACGACTTCTTCAACGAAACCATCAAGAGCGTACACGAACTGTCGGCACTCTTCCTCTTCGCACGCAACCACCCCGTATTCAGTCTGCCCGAAGACAAGGCCAGCTTCATACGCCATACGTTGACCTGCATGAAGCAAAAGATGGACGAAACCGACAACCACTTCCGTCGCGAGATGATGCAATCGATGTTCCTCACTATGGTTTACGAAGTAAGCAACGTGATATACAGCGTACAGTCGCGCACCAGCGAGCACAATACGCGTGCCGAAGAAATCTTTACAAAGTTCATATTGCTCGTCGAGAACAACTTCCGCACCGAACGTAGAGTGAGCTGGTATAGCGAGCAATTGTGCATCTCGCCCAAATATCTCTCCGAAACGATAAAGAACGTGTCCAAACGTACACCCAACGAGTGGATTGACGCATACGTTACGATGGAGCTGCGCATGCTTCTGCGCAACACACAACGCAGCATCAAGGAGATAGCACAAAGCCTTAACTTCTCCAATCAGTCGTTCCTCGGCAAGTATTTCAAGGAGCATGTGGGTATGTCGCCGTCGGAATACAGACGCAGTTGAAGTTACATTCCATAGCAATAAACATGCAGCTATGTTACAAAACGGTACTTTACATGTCGATAATATTACAAAATAATACATCTTTCTTGCTATAAATCAAAAACAGTATTTATTTTTTCGATTTTTATATTGCTTTTTGAAAGTAAATCATTAAATTTGCAAACACTTTGATAGGTTTTTCAATGGTTTACTAATTAAAAGCAATTGAGATGGGAAAAACACAAGGCCATCAAGCCAGCCATGCAATGGCTGGCGAGAGATTTTCAGGACTTTACAATGCCGCCTACGAACACGACGCGTGCGGTGTAGGAATGGTAGTGAATATTCATGGTAACAAGAGCCACGAATTAGTAGACAACGCGCTGCGCGTACTTGAGAATATGCGCCACAGAGGAGCCGAAGGTGCCGACAACAAGACTGGAGACGGTGCGGGAATCATGCTTCAGATTCCTCACGAATTCATACTGTTGCAGGGTATTCCAGTGCCCGAGAAGGGCAAATACGGCACAGGTCTCGTCTTTCTTCCTAAAGACGAGCCGCAGCAGCAGGCCATTCTGTCAATAATGATTGAAGAAATCGAGCGCGAAGGACTCTCGCTCATGCACCTGCGCACTGTGCCTACCAATCCCGAATGCCTCGGCGTGTCGGCACTTGCTACCGAACCGGCCATCAAGCAGGTTTTCATCACGGGCGTGACCGACGACAAGGTGCCCACTTTTGAGCGCACATTATATATTATACGTAAGCGCATTGAAAACCGTGTCAATAACAAGGACTTCTACATCTGCTCGCTTTCGAGCCGGAACATAGTTTATAAGGGTATGCTGTCGTCAATGCAGGTGCGCCAGTACTACCCCGACCTCACCAACAATTACTTCACTTCAGGATTAGCACTCGTTCACTCGCGCTTCTCTACCAACACGTTCCCCACATGGAGCCTTGCCCAGCCGTTCCGCCTCTTGGCACACAACGGCGAGATAAACACCATTCGCGGTAACCGCTCTTGGTTCAAGGCACGCGAGAGTGTACTCTCAAGCGAGGCATTGGGCGACATCCGTGGCATATCACCTATCATACAGCCCGACATGTCAGACTCTGCAAGTCTCGACAACGTATTCGAGTTTTTCGTGATGAGCGGACTCTCACTGCCGCACGCTATGGCTGTAATGGTGCCCGAAAGCTTCAACGACAAGAACCCGATACCCGAAGATCTGAAGGCTTTCTACGAGTATCACTCTATACTTATGGAACCGTGGGACGGCCCTGCCGCACTGCTGTTCAGCGACGGAAGATACGCCGGAGGAATGCTCGACCGCAACGGTCTGCGCCCGGCACGATATACTATTACCAAGAACGACACCATGGTCGTGGCATCCGAAGTGGGTGTCATGGACTTTGACCCGACTGAGATTGCCGAAAAGGGACGCCTGCAACCAGGCAAGATTCTCCTTATCGACACTCAGGAGGGCAAAATCTACTACGACGGAGAAATCAAGGAGCGCCTCGCAAGCGCCCATCCTTACCGCCAGTGGCTATCAACTAACCGTATACAACTTGAGAAACTGCACTCCGGACGTAAGGTAGACAACTCTGTCGACGACCTCACACGCAAGGAGCTGATGTTCGGTTTCGGCGAGGAAGATGTCGATGGCACCATCGTTCCGATGGCCACCAACGGCCAGGAACCTACCGCTTCAATGGGCAACGACACTCCGCTGGCTGTATTGAGCAGCCATGCGCAGGTGTTCTTCAACTACTTCCGCCAACAGTTTGCGCAGGTTACCAACCCTGCCATCGACTCTATCCGCGAGTCGCTGGTCATGTCTTTGTCGGAATATATAGGTCGTGTGGGCTCCGGTATTCTCTCGCCCGACGAGTCGAATTGCAAGATGGTGCGTCTGCCCCACCCCATTCTGACCAATACCCAGCTCGATATACTGTGCAACATACGCTACAAGGGATTTAACACCGTCAAGTTGCCTATGCTGTTTGAGTGCAGCAAGGGCGAAGACGGACTGCGCGAGTCGCTCGATGCACTCTGCAAGAAGGCCGAACGCAGCGTCGACGACGGCTACAACTACATCATCCTCAGCGACCGCGATGTCGATGAGGAGCACGCAGCCATTCCTTCGCTGCTCGCAGTGAGTGCCGTTCATCATTACTTGATTTCCGTCGGCAAGCGTGTGCAGACCGCCCTTATCGTAGAGAGCGGTGAGATTCGCGAGGTGATGCACGCCGCATTGCTCTTGGGCTACGGTGCTTCGGCACTCTGTCCGTACATGACATACGCCATACTCGACGACCTTGTGAAGCGCGGAAAGATTCAGGAGAACTATCCGACAGCCGAAGCCAACTACATCAAGGCAGTGAAGAAAGGTCTGTTGAAGATTATGGCAAAGATGGGTATCTCAACCATCCGCTCATATCGCGGAGCCAAGATATTCGAGAGCATAGGTCTGTCGGAGGCACTATTGAAGACCTACTTCGGTACAGAAGTGAGCACTATAGGCGGCGTTGGACTCGAAACCATCGCCCGCGACGCAATCAGCATGCACAACAAGGCCTTCAACAACCACAAAAAGCTCGACTTCCTGCCCAACCTCGGACAATTCCACTGGCGCAAAGACGGCATACGCCACGCCTGGAACCCCGAAACCATCGCTACACTTCAGCTTGCCACACGCACTGGCAATTACGCTAAATACAAAGAGTTCACGAAGTTTGTCGACGAGAAAGAAGAACCAATCTTCATCCGCGACTTCTTCGATTTCAAACAAAATCCGATACCAGTCGACGAGGTAGAACCCGTCGAGAACATTGTTAAACACTTCGTGACGGGTGCCATGTCGTTCGGAGCTCTGTCAAAGGAGGCTCACGAGGCAATGGCTCTTGCCATGAACAAGCTCGGCGCACGCTCAAACACAGGCGAAGGCGGTGAGTTGAGCGAGCGTTTCCACGAGACTGTGGACGGCGTTTCGCTTTCGAGCAAGACCAAGCAGGTTGCTTCGGGACGCTTCGGCGTAACTACAGAATACCTGGTCAACGCCGAGGAGATACAGATTAAGGTGGCGCAGGGTGCCAAGCCGGGTGAAGGCGGACAGCTGCCGGGCTTCAAGGTGAACGAGGTGATTGCCAAGACGCGTCACTCTATTCCCGGAATCTCGCTCATTTCGCCTCCTCCTCACCACGACATCTACTCTATTGAGGACCTGGCCCAGCTCATCTTCGACCTCAAGAACGTCAATCCTAAGGCAGCCATCAGCGTCAAGCTCGTTGCCGAGAGTGGCGTAGGCACCATCGCAGCGGGCGTTGCCAAGGCCAAGGCCGACCTCATCGTCATCTCAGGAGCCGAAGGTGGCACTGGTGCTTCGCCTGCATCGAGCATGCGATTTGCCGGTATTTCGCCCGAAATCGGATTGTCTGAAACTCAGCAGACACTCGTCAAGAACGGTCTGCGCGGTCAGGTTCGCCTGCAAGTGGACGGCCAGTTGAAGACAGGACGCGACGTTGTGCTCATGGCTCTGCTCGGTGCAGAGGAGTTCGGATTCGGTACTGCTGCGCTGATCGTGCTCGGTTGTGTGATGATGCGTAAATGCAACCTCAACACATGTCCAATGGGCGTAGCCACACAGAACCCCGAACTGCGCAAGCTGTTCCGCGGCAAGGCTGAATATCTGGTCAACTACTTCACCTTCGTAGCCCAAGAGGTGCGCGAATACTTGGCTCAGATGGGCTATCGCAGCCTCAACGAGATAGTAGGACACACCGAACTCGTCGTCACAAAGAAGGACGAGAAGAATCCCAAGTCGGCTCTGCTCGACTTCCACCGACTTCTGTTCCAGGAGCCCAACGGCTGCACGCTCTATCATACTGCACAGCAACGACACGAGCTTGGCGACGTATTGGACCAGCATCTGATACGTGGAGCGCAGAACGCGATAGAACGTCAGGACGAGGTATCGCTCGATTTCGCCATCAAGAACACCGACCGTGCCGTCGGCGCAATGCTTAGCGGAATGATAGCTCAGAAGTATGGCGAGGCAGGACTGCCCGACAAGACCATCAACGTGAAGTTCAAAGGCTCGGCAGGACAGAGTTTCGGTGCATTCCTCGTTAAGGGTGTCGACTTCAAACTGGAAGGCGAAGCCAACGACTACTTCGCCAAGGGCCTCTCAGGCGGTCGCATATCAATACTCCCGCCCATTAGAAGCAACTTCGCAGCCGAGGACAACATCATAGCCGGCAACACCGGACTGTATGGCGCAACAAGCGGCGAACTCTACATAAACGGTAAGGTTGGCGAACGCTTCGGAGTGCGCAACTCGGGCGCAACAGCCGTTATCGAGGGCGCAGGCGACCACTGCTGCGAGTATATGACGGGCGGTCGCGTAGTAGTACTGGGCGAAACGGGACGCAACTTCGCTGCCGGTATGTCTGGCGGCGTAGCTTACGTGTGGGACAAGAACCACAATTTCGACTACTTCTGCAATATGGATATGGTCGAGATCAACCTTGTCGACGACAGCAACTACCGCAAGGAGCTGCACGAACTCATACGCCAGCACTACCTATACACCGGTTCGAAACTCGCACGCACCATGCTCGACGATTGGAACCGCTACGTTGAGGACTTCATACAGATTGTCCCAATCGAGTATAAGCGTGTGCTGCAGGAAGAGCAGGTACGCAAGCTGCAACAGAAGATTGCAGACATGCAGAGAGACTACTGATTTGCGCGAGGGCGCAAATCAGAGTTTGGAGTTTTGAATTTTGAGTTTTGAATTATCGGACGGAGCCGATTAGGAATTGTTCAATTTTGAATTGATTTATAGAATCATCTTAAAACCAATACTGAACAACCCAAAACTCAAAACTGGATAATTCAAAATGCGAAAAGCGCACAACTCAAAATTCAAAACTCAAAACCCAAAATTGCGACTGCAAGTCGCAAAAATTCAAAACTCAAAACTCAAAACTCAAAATTAGGAATTATGGGCAATCCAAAAGCATTCCTCACTATACACCGCAAAGAGGCGGGCTACCGCCCCATACACGACCGCATTCACGACTTTGGTGAAGTCGAACAAACACTCAACAGCAACGACCGCCGACAGCAGGCATCACGCTGTATGGACTGTGGCGTACCCTTCTGCCACTGGGCATGTCCTCTGGGCAACAAGGCACCCGAGTGGAACGACGCCCTATACAAGGGCGACTGGGAGCTGGCTTATCGTCTGCTCAACTCTACCAACGACTTCCCCGAGTTCACCGGACGCATCTGTCCGGCGCTGTGCGAGAAGGCTTGCGTGCTCAATCTCGTTGAACACGAACCTACAACCAACCGCGAGGACGAGTGTGCCATTACCGAACACGCATTCCAGGAGGACTACGTACGTGTAGAACAACCCGAACGCAACGGCAAGAAAGTATGCGTCATCGGAGCCGGACCAGCCGGACTCGTGGCTGCCAACCGCCTCAACCACATGGGCTACTCGGTAACAGTGATGGAGAAGAACGAAAGCGCAGGCGGTCTGCTGCGCTACGGCATTCCTAACTTCAAGCTCAACAAGGCTGTCATCGACCGCCGTATCGCTCTGCTCGAAGAGGAGGGCATCGTATTCAAATACAACTCACCAGTCGACGTAGAACATCTGCCCGAAGGCTTCGACGCTTACGTAGTGTCTACCGGCACGCCCACAGCACGCGACCTCAAGATTCCAGGACGCGAACTCAAGGGCGTACACTTCGCCCTCGAAATGCTCTCACAGCAAAACAGAGTGTTGGCAGGTATGGAGTTCAAGAAGGAAGAATTGGTCAACGCCAAGGGCAAAGACGTGCTCGTTATTGGCGGTGGCGACACCGGATCAGACTGCATCGGAACGGCACACCGTCAGGGATGCAAGTCAGTGACACAAATTGAGATTATGCCGCGACCCGTAGACGGACCCGACGATCCGAAGAATCCATGGCCCAACTGGCCTCGTACACTCAAGACTACATCGTCGCACGAGGAGGGATGCACACGCCGTTGGAACATCAACTCATTGGAGTTCCTCGGCGACAAGAACGGCAAGCTCACCGGAGTGCGCGTTCAGGAGATAACATGGAAACCCAATCCCGATGGCGGACGTCCGCTGATGGAGCCAGTGGGCAAGCCCGAAATCATCAAATGTGAAATGGTGTTGCTCGCAATGGGATTCCTAAAGCCCGAACAACCCAAGTTTGCCCCCAACGTATTCGTAGCCGGCGACGCAGCCAACGGAGCCTCGCTCGTAGTACGTGCAATGGCAAGCGGAAAGCAAATAGCTGCCCAAATAGATAAATTCCTATCGAAGTAATTGCTTTTATATGTCCTGTTGCTGAAACAGAACAAATGGCAGCTATATAGAGACGGGGTCGTCGCCGAAGAGGCAACGGCCCCGTTATTTTTTTGCCCGTCAAACGACGGTTTTCGAAAAGGAGTCCTTTTGCCCTTCAAAAGGGTTCGTTTTGCATTGCAAAAGGACTCCTTTTGCAACCTAAAAGGAGTCCTTTTGAAACCCAAAAGGACTACATTTGAAAACGGGTATGGCAAATCCATGAAAACAAACGTATTCTGAGCAATTTCAAGAGTTAACATTTTATAACCCAAACGGTGTTAATTTTTACAATTTAATTTTTACTTTTGCAGATTATTACGAGTTTTAAACTAAAACGGGAGTATAATCAACGAAATCGTATTAACCACGAGTAAAACCGAAGGGTTGAAACATCAGACTTTGAAATGTTTAACCAAGAACGATGTAGATGATGCATAGCAGATGTGCGTCATTATGTCAAACCAAATTCAATATTTATGCATAGGACATTGCTATCAATCAGCGTGTTGCTCAGCTTAATCGGGGGGGGGTAATTCTAAAGCCGCTCCATACCAGAGCAACAGTGAGAAAGTAAGTGTGCAGCAGCAATCAGATGAGCACACACAATGTACCGGTATAGTTACGGATGCGCAAGGCGAACCAATTGTAGGAGCCTCTATCCGTATCAAGGGTACCAGTATCGGAGCCGTGACTGACGTCAATGGTAAGTTCGTCATCAAGAAAGGGGTGACCAATCAGGCATCGCTCGTCGTAACCTATTTGGGCTACGAGGACCAAACCGTGAAATGGAACGGCAAGCCGATGAACATTGTTCTTGCTGAAAAGTCGAAGGCACTCGAAGGAGTCGTTGTTACCGGTATCTTCGAACGTAAGAAGGAAGGCTTCACAGGTTCGGCAAACAGAGTGTCGGGCGACGATATCCGCAAGATATCTTCGGGCAATATCCTAAATGCAATCACTATGCTCGACCCTGGATTCCGCAAGGGCGACAACATGCTTTCGGGCTCCAATCCAAGTTCTGTGCCCGAATTCAGCATGCGCGGACAATCGAGTATGGGCGACTACTCTACCGATGAGACAGTCATTATGCGTGGCGATGTGGACACACGACCCAACCAGCCGCTCTTTGTTCTTGACGGTATCATAGGCGTGAGCGTAACCAAGATTATGGACATCGACCCTGCCCAGATCGAGAGCATCACCCTTCTGAAGGACGCTGCAGCCATGGCGATATACGGTTCGCAGGCATCCAACGGCGTCATTGTAGTTGAGACCAAGGCTCCGGCAGCTGGCAAGCTGCGCGTTACATACAACGGCAACTACAAGATTGAATACCCCGACCTTACAGACTATAACTTGCTCAACGCAGCCGAGAAACTCGAACTGGAGAAACGTGCAGGCTTTTACAGCGACCCTACTTCTGTGCAGGACGAGCAGAACAAGCTTGAAATCTACCGTCGCAAACTGCTTGACGTAGAGCGTGGCGTAAATACCTACTGGCTCTCGCAGCCTCTGCGCACCGTGTTTGCACAGCGCCACGGACTCAACATCGAAGGTGGCACAAACGAACTGCGCTATAAGCTGTATGCTGGTGTCAACAGTGCGCCCGGTATTATGAAAAAGACTGGTGTCAACGGCACAAGCGTAAGCCTCGACATACGCTATCGCTACAAGGGACTTCTTATCAGCAATGTGGCTTATGTCGACTATACCGTATCCGACCGTACCTCGCCCTATGGTACGTTCAACGATTATGCCCTGCTCAACCCGTATTATCGCATCTACGATTCTAACGGACAGATTGCCAAATACCTCGAACGTAGCGTCACAACTACTGATGGCCACTATCGCACTTCGGGAGCGGATGTGGGCAATCCTATGTACAACACACTCTACAACACCAAAGACCAGAACAAAGCATTTGAAGTGCGCGACGCCTTCCGTGCCGAATATACACCTATTGAAAACCTGCGTCTGGCCTTCGACCTCACCCTCACCAAGACCACTTCAGACAACGACGTGTTCAAATCGGCAAACCATACCGACTACATCACCGTTCAGAACATCGACCAGAGGGGTATGTACAACTGGACCAACGACACACGCCTGGGATGGGACGCAGCCTTCACCGCCAACTATAATAAGGTGTGGAAGGGCCGTCACGTACTCGCTTCGTTCTTCCGCTGGAACATCAAGCAGGACAAGTATCACAGTGCCGGCGTGCTCGCTACGGGCTTCCCCAACGACAATATGGACGAGGTGTACCTCGGAGCCAAGGTTCAGTCTACCAGTGGTGACGAAAGTACGACACGCTCTTTCGGCGGTGTGGCAACAGTGAGCTACACCTACGACCAGAAGTATGCAGCCGACCTCAACGGACGTATCGACGCTTCGTCAGAGTTCGGACGCAACAACCGCTATGCACCTTTCTGGTCGGCAGGCCTGCGATGGAATATGGACAAAGAGAACTGGATTAAGAAACTCAACATATTCGACGAACTCGTGCTGCGCGCCACATACGGTGTGACCGGTACGCAGGGCTTTGCCGCCTACCAGGCATTGCAGATGTACTCTTACGCCAACACCATGCGCATCTATCAGAGTTCGGATGTTGTGGGCACACTGTTGTACGGCATGGGCAATCCCGACCTCAAATGGCAGACAACCAACGCATGGAACTTCGGCATCGACTTCACTATGTTCAACAACAGATTTAGCGGACGCTTCGAATATTACCGCAAACTGACCAAGAATACGGTGCTTGACTACTCATTGGCGCCCTCAATCGGATTCAGCAGCATTAAGGACAATATCGGAAACATAGCCAATAACGGCTACGAATTCAACGTTCGATACATGCCGCTCTACATCCCTTCAAAGCAGATGAACCTTAGTATTGTGGTGAACGGAAGTCACAACAAGAACACCATCAAGAAGATTTCGAACGCCATGCGCAGCCGCAACGAACAGCAGATGAAGGCCGACGAGGACAATCCGAACAAACTTTCGCGTCCGTTGCCACGCTATGAGGAGGGCTATTCTCAGTCGATGATATGGGCAGTACGCTCGTTGGGCATCGACCCGATTACCGGTCGAGAAGTATATCTCACCCGTGACGGCAGACGCACAAGCGAATACAATGCTGCCGATCAGGTACCGGTGGGCGACACCGAACCCGATCTGCAGGGTACACTCAGCCTCAACTTCAACTGGCGCGGACTCAGCGTGAGCCTCGCTTCACAATACAGATTCGGCGGACAGTACTACAACAAGACACTGGTGGACAAAGTTGAGAACGCCAACCTGCGCTACAACGTCGACCGCCGCGCCTTCACCGACCGCTGGCAGAAGCCCGGCGACCTGGCAAAATACAAGGCTGTCACTTCCGATAAAAACGGATCGCTGACCAAAGCAACCACCCGCTTCCTCATGGATCAGAACGAACTGGTGCTGAATACCATCAACGTGCAGTATCGTTTTGAGAAGCGTTACGAGAAGTGGATTAGCATGCTGGGATTGAGCAGCGCCTCAGTAGGACTGTATATGGAAGACCTCTTCCACTGGTCGACCATCAAGCAGGAGCGAGGCATACAATATCCTATGTCAAGACAAATCTCAATGTCGCTCAATTTAACATTCTAAGAATATAAACTTGACACAATATGAAAAGACTATATTATATATTATTAGGGCTCACAACACTCTTCTGCTCTTGCAACGATTGGCTCGACATAACGCCGAAGACCAATGTTGAGGAGAAAGACCTGTTCAAGAACGAGCAAGGATTTAAGGAAGCGTTGACCGGTGTCTATATCAAGATGAGCACAACGCAGCTCTATGGACGTGAGATGACGTACGGTTTCATCGACCAGTTGGCACAGCGCTACTACAACAACGAAAATCTTGAAACCGACTACGACAAGATTACGTGGTACACCTATCCCTCTACACGTACGCAGACATATTACGAGACGTTCTGGACGAGCGATTACTTCCTCATTGCCAACCTCAACAATCTGCTCGACAACATCGAAAAGCGCGGCAACGTGATACACACAGCCGGCTACAAGGACATCATCAAGGGCGAAGCATTGGGCTTACGCTCGTTCCTCTACTTCGATTTGCTGCGTATGTTCGGTCCTATATACAAGGACAACGCCTCTTCGCCGTCCATACCCTACCGCACTCACCTCAACAGAGATGTGGCTAAGCTGTTGCCGGCAAGCGTTGTTGCCGACAGTATCGTGAAGAGTCTGAAGCAGGCTGAGACTCTGCTGGAGAACGACCCTATGAACATCGCGTTCCCAAGCTACGACGACGACGGCGACACCGACCCCTTCCTCAAGCATCGTTTTAACCGTATGAACAAGTATGCGGTGAAGGCTGAGCTGGCACGTGTGTATATGTGGATGGGCGACAAGGTGAATGCCGCCAAGTATGCGCAGGAAGTTATCGATGCCAAGAAGGCTGATGGAAGCAAGCGTTTCGCCCTCATCACCGACAATGCACAGGACAAGGTGGGGTCTACCGAACTCCTTTTTGCCGTATACATGGACTCGCAGACATTCCCAAGTCGCGTAAAGAGCGAATTTACGATAGCCATGTGGAACAAGTATATAATCCTCGGCGACGGCAACAGATTGGACAAGATATTCGACACTACGGTCGACGGACAGAACGACATGCGCTATAAAGACGGAGCAGGATTTGCCATCAGCTCTAACGGAGCGTACATGCTGAAGTACACCCAGAGCGGACTATACTCGCCCGTATTGCAGAACACCATGCCGCTGATACGTCTGCCGGAGATGTACTACATCCTTGCCGAGTGTACCGACGACCTCGCCGAGTCTGCCGACTTGCTCTCGATAGTACGCGGAGCACGCGGTCTTGAAGACCTGCAGCCCTTTGCCAACGAGAGCGAAAAGTTATACAACATCGAAAAAGAGTATCGCAAGGAGTTCTATGGCGAAGGACAGCTGTGGTTCTTCTACAAGCGTCAGGGCTACAAGACATTCCAGTTCTGCCCTATCACGAACATGACAGAGGCACGCTATCGTTTCCCGATACCCGACGACGAGACTGTATTAGGTAATGTAAACTAAAAAACTCAACAATCATGAAACTCTATAAGATAGCATTTATTATATTCGGAGTGCTGCTCGCCTTCACAAGTTGCAAGGAGGAAGAGGTTGAACCGTTCAGCGGAGCACCCGGTTTGAACTTCATGGCATCGGATGGTTATGGAGGATTTTACGACAGTGGCAACAGCTACGAGAATCTTTCATCGGTGGTAGATTTCTTCGGTCTGTATGCTCAAGAAAAGACAATGGACCTCAGCTATTGTGATGTCAAGGTGTGCTTGCAGCTCGAAGGCCGCATAAGCGACAAACCTTTGAAGATAAAACTTATGGCTGAGCCGGTAGAAGGTTATGATATGCCCGAACTGGAGATGCCCGAAGCCGCCGAAATGGAGGCAGGCGAGTATCGCAAGGAGTTCACCATTCGCTGCAAGTATCCCAAGGACGGCAAGGAAAGCAAGTGCGTTATCAAGGTAGACTATGCCAACAGCGACTTCGTACCGGGCACCATGGAACGCCAGCAGTATGAAATCACGCTGACCGACGAAACCGACTGGTCGAGCATGTGGGTGTTCAGTCCCGAGGAATGGAACGCAGCCTACTCGTCGGTATTGGGCAATTACGGTGAGAAGAAGGTGCGCTTCATCATGGCAGCACTCGCTGCCGAAGACCTTTCTGCCAATGATATTTCAATGTTGTATTATTATCAGAAGAATTATCATTCATGGGGATTCGACGATGACGTAATGGAAGCGCTGCGGAATGCACTGGTCCAGTACAACAGCACACACGACAAGCCGCTCACAGAGACCGACGGCACACCGGTAACATTCAACTAATCATTAAAGAAACACGATTATGAGAATCATAACAAGACATACATTATGTGCAGTTTTGCTCTCGTCGCTCCTGGCATCGTGCTACGAGGACAAGGGAAACTATGACTACGACGAAAGCATATCTGACATATCAGTAAAGCTGAACCAGAGCTACGGCGTACGCAAAGCCGACACGGAGATGACCTATACCATCAATCCGGAAATCAAGACCGATGATGGTGACAAGTCATACCTGAAATACACATGGGTGATGAACACCACATCGGCAAACTCAAGCCGCAACGACACCATCGGCCATGACGAATCGTTGACGCTGACTATGGATCCTAACGACCCGAACTTTGTGTACAAGTACTACATAAAGCTATACGTCACCGACACACGTACTAACGCCAAGACCATGGTGCCGACCACTGTTGAGGTGGGCAAGCCGTACACCAAGGCATGGATGGTGCTTCACGAGAAGGACAATCATGCCGAACTGGGTGCAGTGGAGTATATCGGCAGCGTCATGATGGTTACTCCCGATGCCTACAAACAAGAAACCGGCAAAGACCTTACGGGCCAACCCGTCAGCCTGTCGTACATGCAGAAGCAGCCAAACAAATCATACTGGTTGTACACAGCCGACAGTCAGTTGTTCGTCACTACTACCAACGGAGAGGAGTCGGGACTCGTCGACCAGACCAACAAGTTCAAGCTGATGGCTACATGGACCCAGCTGTTCTCGCCATTGCAGATAGGCAATGTCGACTTCAATGACTTCCAGAGCCAGGCATGCCCCAACTACGGATTGCTTTTTTGCAGCAAGGGACACATGTTCTCGCAATGTTCTACCTCACCGTTTTTGTTCCAGATGTCTCCAGAAGATATTCTGACCGGCGAATGCTCTATCAGCAAGTTTGCGGCTGGACCACACACAGCTTTGGGCTATGACAATGCAAGCCATCGCTTCGTACATATTGCCTTGCAGTCGTCTCCTGACTTCTGGGGAGGCTACAAACCGTCAGGCATAAAGAAGAACGCTCCTATAAAGCGCATAGCGTATAAGAACGGAGTGGACGCACGCGACCCGAACCATATACCTGAAAACGAGAACGTCATCAATATCGTCAACGGCTATCACTATCAGCGCACTGGCATAGCCATCTGGCAGCGCTACAACTGCTATGCCTACTCTTTAGCACCGGGCAACATGTCGCATGTGTATATATTCAGCTACTATGCACTGACTCATGCCAACGAAGCTACAATGACAAACGTATTCGAATTCCCTACTCCTGAGGGCATTAACGAGAATACACCTATGACATCAGGCGCTACGTTCAACAACATCATATTCTATGCAGCAGGCAACAAGGTGTACAAACTCGACATTTCTACCGGCAGCAGCAAGGTTATCTATCAGAGCGATGACACTCGTGCGACAATCAGTTGTCTGCGAATGGCTGTCAATCCATTCTCATGGAATGACGGCAACGACAACCTTGGCACTGAGACATACGGTCATCCGTTCAGCCGACTGCTCGGTGTAGCCGTCAACAAGAGCGACGGCACGGGCGAACTCGTGGTGCTTCAGCTCAATGCCGCAGGCAAAGTGGACGACGACCACAAGTTCCCGTCTACACAGATACACAAGGGCTTCGGCAAAATCAAGGACATAGCATTCATCTAAAGCTTTTATGAACAAACTCAGAATTATAGCAGTGGCTGCCGGCATCTTGTCCTCTACCATGGGGATGAGTGCCGCCAGCGACGGCAAGGTACACCTTAAGGGCCAGCTCATAGGCATGGGCACCACAAGCGTCAAAATGCAGTACGACGGCGCGGCAGCCATTGTGGGCGACAGCCGCGACCTCACCTTGCACACCGACAAGAACGGTTGCTTCGACACTACGTTTGTGCTTGAGCAGCCCCAATATTATAATATAAGCCGCAACACGCTCTATCTCTCGCCCGGCGACGACCTTACCGTGCGCATCACCACCAACAACAAGGAGGCTACATTTACGGGACGTGGTGCCGCAGCAAACGAGTACATGAAGTACAGACTCTTTCCCAAGGGCGGATCGTACATCGAAGGCGGCTCCAACCTGCGTGCCGACTTCGTGCAGACCAAGGCTCTCATTGACAGTCTGGCAGCTGTACGCCGCAGCGAACTGGCTGCACTCAAGGGCGTAAGCAGCCAGTTCAAGCAGCTGGAGGAGGCGCGCATCACTGCCGACGTGCTCAACAGCTACATCAACTACATCACGTATGCCACATGGTTGCGTGGCGAGAAGAAGACGCGCGAGCAACTGAAGGAAGAGATGGAGACCTTCTACAAGAATCTTACTGCCTACGCCAATCCGCTATACAAGGCTGTGGCGAAGGACGAACTGATGGACGTGGCAGTAGTGAGAAGCGTTATGGGCTACATAGTACAGCCCGAAAGCGACACCTTCAAGGCATGGGGCGAGGGCGTGAGCATATCGCCTCGCATGACAGAGATGTATCAGGCTGCCGACAAAGCCAACGTGCTGCGCAATCGCGTAGACCGCAATACGCTCGACAGCATACGTGTATTCATCGACAGACTGGCAAACAAGGAGTTTGCAGTAGAGCTGCAAGCCAAGATAAAGCAGGCACAGAAACTTGCCAAAGGCTGTCCGGCTATAGACATTACATTTGCCGACGTGGAGGGCAAGACGCGTCGTCTGTCCGACTTCAAGGGCAAGATTCTGTATCTGGATTTTTGGGCTACGTGGTGCGGACCGTGCAAGCAGGAGTCGCCATATTTTGAGAAAATGAGCAAGGAATACGCCGGTAAGGACATCGTGTTCATCCCCATCTCTACCGACACCAACCACAAGGCATGGCTCAACTATCTCAATGCGCACGCCAAGGAACTGAAACAGTACAACTGCGTCGACCCCAAGCTGCACTCTGAATGGGCTATATTCTACATTCCACGCTTCGTTCTTATCGACAAGGACTTCAACATCGTCGATGCCTATGCACCACGTCCGTCGGAGGCAGCAGCAAAGACTCTCATTGATTCGTTGCTGAAATAACAGGCAGGTATTGCCGGGAGCGGAAACTGCGAATATTTGGATAAAAAGCGGCAATTATTGCCTGAGAAAGCAGCGGTTATCGCTTAAAAAAGCAGCGATTTTCGCGTCATAAAACAAAAGGAGTCCTTTTGCCCTTCAAAAGGGTTCGTTTTGCATTGCAAAAGGAGTCCTTTTGCAACCTAAAAGGGGTCCTTTTGAAAGCCAAAAGGAGTCCTTTTTCAAAGCACTAAATCTTATTATTAACAACAACGACAACGCCTATGAAAAAGTATCTTTATCTATTGGGACTTATATCGTTATTTGTTATAGCTCACAGTTGTAACAGCGACTCGAACGAATGCAACAGCATTCTCAAGATAAGCAATGCACAAACCGAGCCTACAGCCGTTGAGAAGTTAGTGAGAAGCAACGCTTTCATTGACGTAGACATAAACCGTTTGTCTGAACAGATGGCTAATGGAACAAGAGCAGACAATGCTTCTGACATTTCAAAGGCTAAGGCTGCCATCTACCGTTTTTACAGTCACGTACACGTCAATGGCAAAAACCAGTATGAATGCACGCTGAAATCAGCAAAGGAGATCAATGTATCGCAGGATGTTTTTGACGCATTGCAGAACAATCTGGACGAGATGAACAAAGCTATAGAGTTATGCTCAAAGAATGGCGAAAAGATGAATGTCATGCCGATAACCGACAAGTATCTTGAATCGTTGCTGAAATGACGGCATAGTCGTTACCAGTGTCTGAACAGCTCCATATTCACCCGCACGCCCATTCCGTCGAAACGCCAGTTGCGCTGTGCTACGAACCAGCCCAGCGACAAGGCTCTTGTGGAGAATCCGTAGCCGTATTCGATGTAGGGATTGAGGCGTTTGACGGAGAGGGCGTTGATGTATATGCGCTCACGCTCTATCAGTCGGCCGGCTATGGGAAGCCACGAGAGCAGTAGCAGCGGCGTCTCGTAGGCGGCATTGGCACGCACGTAGTATTTCGAGGCGTTGTACCACTGGCTGTTGAGCAACTCGAATGTGCATGCCCAGTCGTCGTTCCATCCTCCGGGAATGTTGTTTTCGCGGAAATTAGAGTAGTCGAGGAAGTAGCTGCCGAATCCCTTGTGTGTGTAGAATCCGGTGCCGGCGCGCAGCTGCAGATAGCTCAGCGCCGAGAGATGGTGCTTGTACTGTCCGTCTATCTCCACACGCTCGTAGTCGGTGTCCGACCCCATGAACTTGCGTATGCCACGCTCGTAGTCGATGGTCAGGATAGGTCCGTTGTAGCCCATGGGCCTATAGGTAAGCTCGGCGATAGGTGCTACGGAGTTGTACGAGTCCTTGCGGCCCAGAAGGTTGAAACTATGGTTGTCGACGGCAGTACGCTTGTGCGAGACAATGCCCAGTTCCAGCCCCCAGTGCGACGACGGGTCGTAGTGTGCCACGGCCTTGAAGCTGTGCACGCTGAAGTTGGTGAGGTTGAGACGCGACCAGTCTATGCTGTCCTTGCGTTCCAGTCGGATGGCATCCATCAGTTCGGAGTTGTATATATGTCGTCCACTCGACCACTCGGTGCGTATGTAGGCGTTGCGTCGCTGGTTGATATAGAATGTGAAGGGGAAGTCGAAGTATATCTGCTTCTGCTTGAAGGAGTAGCCGGTCTTGAATCGCAGCTGCAGGGCCTGGCGATCGTTGAAGAAGTAGGAGCCTCGTATGTCGAACTTATACGTCAGTCCGCGGCGCGCACTGTAGCTGAACGACAGCGGATTGAGCACCGGACTGATGCGGAAGTTGCCCTGCTCGTGCGTGCCGAACTTGCGTCGGGTGCGCATCACGAGGCGGCGTCCTACGTTCTTCCAGAGCAGTTTGGTCCACATACGGGTCTTGCTGCGCTGGCTGGCGGTGTCGGCTTGGCGTGCGTCGCGTGCTGCGTAGTAGCGGCTGTAGAGATACTGCTCGTGGCTGTTTGTGGGTATGGGGCGCACCAGGTTGAGCAGCGCCGTGTCGCTGCGGTTGACGATCTGTACAGAGTCGGGCAACTTCTTGGGCAGGTCGTACACCGTTGTGTATTCGGCGGTGATGTCGTTGCCGAGAAAAAGGAAGCGGGTGTTGAGGTTGCATTGTGCCGGCATGAGTGTCTTGACGCCCTCGTCGCCCGTGGTCATCGTTACATGGAAGCGCACGAGGTCGTACTCGCCGTCAAACGAAGTTTCGAGTATCCGGCCCGTCGATTCCTCTATACGTGCCCATCCGCGCACCAGTTTGGTGTTCTTGAGGCGCGGCCTGAAGCTTACGATTACGGCTCCGCGCATAAACGGACTGACCTTGTAGCGGTAGAAACGGCGGTTGCGCACGTGGAAAGGCGATATGATTCGTCCGTCGATGAGCAGTTCTTCGTAGATGAGAGGAGTGAGATATTTCAGTACGGTGGGCATTGTTCGCATGCCGTAAGGTATGGTGTTGCGCTCGAGCATCTGCGTAAGGTGCATGTCGCCCGGACGTTTCATCATCATGCGGTCGTAGGTTTCGCCCACATGTTCGCGCACTCCGGTGTTTGCAATGGCATACATCGTCGGGATGGCGAGCAACAGGCAGTTGCGGCGGTTGGTACGTATGTCGTACTTCAGATATGCATAGCTCTCCTGAGCTTTCAGTCCTACGGTGTCGACCGAGGCTGCATAGCCGAACACACGCTTCATAATCTGAAGCGCGTACTTGCGGTCGGCAGCGTGGGCACGGGTGCATCCAGCCATCGTCAGCACTATAGCGAGCAGTATGTTTAAGAAGTATCTCACGGTTATATATTCGTTGCAAAGTTACACCAAATTTCATGTATCCCACATTTTTTTGTTTAAAAATTTGGCATTCTGCTTTAAAAGCAGTATCTTTGCACCCGCAAACTTATCCATTAGGTATAAGTCGGACTTGTAGCTCAGTTGGTTAGAGCAACAGACTCATAATCTGGAGGTCCTAGGTTCAAGCCCTAGCTGGTCCACTTTCAAAATCAAGCACTTACGAACATCCCGTAAGTGCTTTCCCTTTTCTTGGTGACCTTCAGGTGACCTTTTTGAAGCGAAACTTTGATAGTGTGACCTCCTGAAATCGCATGAGATTGCAGATAATTTTTATAGATTTTTATGTTATTACGTGCCTTGATTTTTGAGAAAACTGTCGCACGTTTTTTCAAAACATCTCTTTCAAATATTGCGACGCAATAAATTCTTATGCTCAAAATGAAGAAAATCGCTCAAATTTAGACGATTACCAAAGAAAAATTGTAACTTTGCGAATGGATGGAGATAACTCCTACCAAGACATTTGACATAAAAGGAGCGTTATGCTACTCTTGTAAGTGCGAAGCCTGAGAAACTGAAACACAAAATCAACAAGAATTGGCATGGCAGTTCCCACGTTATAGCGTGGGCTGCTTAACCATATCTGTTGATTAAGGTTTTCTCAGGGCCTGCACTTTAAGACGTGGTTATTGGCAGTGCCACGCTTCTTATTTTAATATCAAACAATGATGATTTGCAAAACATGTAACAAGTACATACCAGATGATTCCAAATTTTGCCCATATTGCGGCAGTAATAATTTGGGTAATGATGAATTCTCTAAATCAGCAGGATTTATTTCTAAGACAATCTCAAAGGCAGCCAAAATCAAAGAGGTTTCTATAAAGTCTATATTGTTGGCTATTACTATTGGAATATGGATTTTGGTTCTGCAAAATTTGGGAATAATTCCAATAAATCAAAACGTTAGGGTAACCAATGAAGTTGAAATTGAAGGTGATGTTGATGTGAATAACACAGTAGATGTTAATGTAGTTGGATATTAATGAATAATTTGTTTAAATATATTGTAGCAGCATTTGTTCTCATCATCATGGGAGCAATAATTGTTGTGCAATTTCTTCCAAAGCCAAAGCTCTCATTTACGGAACGACAAAATATCAATTTAGCAATTCAAAAGCTAAACTCGGAATTGCCACAAGAAATTGGGACAATCGGTCAATTTGAAAAAGCTTCATTTCGTAATGATACACTTGCTTATTATTATGTTGTATATGGCGGAAAAGAAACTGATGAGTTTTACGAAGAAAATTTTAATGAAGTCCGTGAGTTGATGAAATACCTTGTTATCTGTATGAATGGAAATCGCAATACTGGTACAAAGATGGCGCAATGGATAAATTCTGTCAACATTCCAATACAAGTTAATATATCCACATTGGGGACTAAAACATTTAAATGGACTTACGAAGGTCGTGAGCTTTTAGATTTTATTCATAAAGTCAGAATCAGTCCAACAGAAGCTTTACATACAGTTATCGAAGTTTGGATAAAACTTGCGAATCTTTCACTTCCACTTTTCGCTGATGACATTAACGTCCAATCAATATCTAATAATGCGATAGCCAAATCAATGTCGCCGAATGAACGGTTGATACGTATCTTACAGAAAAATGACAATATAATTTTTGTGAGCGAAATAAAAGAAAAAGATTTTTCATTCGATGAAGTTCGGGCAAATGCCTCAAATTCAATATTTGTTGATGCTTTTACAAAAGAAATATCAAAAGATGCCGATGTTCGTGAATTCCTTGATTTGATTGCGACATCGCATTCAAACTTAATATATCGCTGGTGCAACGTAAGTTATACTGATAGCGCAGATGTGGTTATCCCATATATGGTATTGAAGCAATATAGCAACAATAGATTTAATTAAATACACAATTATGTTAGAAGGACAGTTTTATATCAGACTCCTATTAAATGTCATTGTAGGCGTAATGTTCGCATACGCCTTGTTTAAAATGGCTCAGCATAATAATCATGAAACGGATGTTAGGCCTCACAAAGTCCTGCATGTTGTTGGTTGGATTTTTATCTGTTTTAGCGTAATCTGTTTGTTGTCGTGTATTTATTATCTGACACTTGTAGACTTCCCAGACGAGATGATAATTCCATTTGTTGGAGCAAATACTATTGTAAGGCCGAGTTCTGCCGTATGTATTTGGGGACAGCCGACAATGATTCAGAATATGACACTTACAATGGCTATGTCCGCATTTGACAGTTTAGGCATTGGAGCATATTTCCTGTATTTCAAAAGTTCGAATAGTTCATGGTGGAAAAAGATAGTCAAGTTCTTTGTGGTTGTGCTGCTATATGCTTTTATGGCTTCTGCAACTAAATTTAATTACTTCGATACACCCGAATTGGTTGCACCTGTTTTGTTCTTCATTTTATGGCTGTCTATTATCCGCCGTGGTGACATTCCTAAAAAATCTGAAATAATTAATGAGGAGATGACACTGCCCAAAGAGAACATGTCTTTGGAAATCTGTAAATCAGAAACAGAAAACAACACTATAAATGAATCTACGCCTAAAGAAGAGACTGTAATAATCGAAGAAGAAAAAGCAGACAAGTCAGATAATGCAACTCTAGTTTCCGATATTGGTTCCGAGAAAATGCAGTATTGCCGATATTGTGGTAAAAAGATAGAGGAAGATTCTGCGTATTGTAAATATTGCGGATGTCGTATAGACAATAATGATGGCAAGATTTCAAAGTACCATTCAATAATTAGCAAATGTAAAAATGTATTGCTGTTATGTTCGAATAGTGTTGCCCATTTTTTCAAAAAACTTAGACTGTCTACAAATCGCGTGTCAGTAAGTAAAGGAAAGACTAGTAAGGTTTTGAAAAAGATAGGAGAAATAGTATTGGGATTAATTGCGCTTGTAGTTGTTGGAGGCGGTATATGGTTATATTTTGATGTATTTAGGCCAGAACAAAAATCCGCAAAAATATTTAATACAGAAAAAGAGAATATAGATAAACTTGAAGGTGTCGTCTTATATCAAAAATGCAATGATATTATCAGAAATCATGACATTCCATCATGTGGCAAAGAATGGCGTGACCATGATAATCTTCGAGAATTATCTGATTATGCTTGGGGGAAGATTGAGAAATTGGCATATCAAGGAAATTCAGATGCTCAATTTCTGTTGGGTCTAAAATATGGAGGATATGACTTCCTTTTTGGAAAATGGGAACTGAGAAAATTTAGAGATGGTAGTTTTTATAATGAAGATTTAGATTATGACAAAGCTGCTTATTGGTTTCTTAGGGCAGCAGAACAAGGGCACGGCAGGGCTCAAGCATATCTTGGACGATGTTTTGAATTAGGATACGGCGTAGTAAAAAATATGGAAGAGGCTATTAGATGGTATCGTTTATCAACAGTAGAAGGCGATGATAAAGGCGAATTACATCTAGGTGATTGCTTCAGAGATGGATATTCGGTACAAGATGGTACAGTTTGGAGAAAAGATCCAGATTGTTATTGGTGTAAATATACACACAAATGCACAGAACATACTTATCCTTCATATAGAACAGCTCTTGAAGCCAACATAGATAGTGCAAAATATTATTGGCAAAAATCAGCAGTTCAGGGTAATGAAACCGCAAAAGAAAGATTACAAAAAATATATCTAAAAGGAAACCATCGAAACAATGAAGATTAAATGGTTCATCCCCGAATAGCGTTGGTATCCCTCCTTGATATTATAATAAAAGCTGCCAATTCATTATCTTTGTGGTTCCCCAACCATATCGGATATGAACGACAGCTTATTATATCAGGCTTACGGAGTAAAGGACTACTCATATGCCAGTACAGAGTACAAAGGTAATGCAATATACCTTCATCTCAAAACAAATTCCCCAAAAAGATGCCTTTGTCCTCATTGTGGAGGGCATCACGTCATCAAATACGGTATAGTAAAACGTACTCTTCACAATCTTCCTTTTGGCAGCAAGCCATGTTATTTGTCACTCCAGATACAACGCTACTGCTGCAAGGATTGTGGTTCGGCGTGGCAGTCAGAGATACCTTTTACCCATGGCGAGGTAAGTTACACATACAGGTTTTCTCGTTATGTATTGGACTTGCTTCGGATGGGCAATACCATAAAAGATGTATCTCGACACCTTCGTGTAGGTTGGAACATGGTTAAGGATATACACAAGAAATACTTGAAATCCAGGTATTCCCGCCCTGACATAAGGAATGTGAGGCGTATAGGAATAGACGAGTTCGCAACAAACAAGGGGCATGTCTATAAGACCATCGTCGTTGACCTTGACACAGGCCGCATCATCCATGTTGGAGAAGGCAAGGGAAAGGCCGCATTGGAGGAATTTTGGAAACGGGTGCGGAGGAACAAGGCAAAGATAGAGATAGTCACTTCAGACTTGTCAGCCGCGTTCATTGCCTCTGTTATGGAAAATGCACCAGATGCTGTCCACGTTTATGACAAGTTCCATGTCGTCAAATTAGTGAACGAAGCTGTCGATACTGTGCGGAGATACGTATACGCCCAAGAGACAGACCTGGAAAAACGGAAGATAATCAAAGGTTCACGTTGGTTGCTGCTTACAAAAGACAAGGATGTTTTCGATGAATACAAGAAGCGTCGGTTAGACAATATCCTACAGACAAACACGCCTCTTTTTCACGCGTATTACCTAAAGGAGGACCTTGACCAAATCTGGATGCAAAAAAGCAAAGAAGAAGGAGAGAAACAGCTCTGCTATTGGTGCGAGAGGGCAAGGGAAACAAAACTGAAACCATTTATAAAAGTAGCCAATACGCTGATGGCAAAACGTACGGGGATCTTGGCATGGTATGAGGCACATGTCACTAATGCTACTCTCGAGGGCATCAATAACAAAATAAAAGTGATGAAGCGGAAAGCATATGGATTTAGAGATGATGAATACTTCAATTTGCTACTGCTCGGATTAAAAGACTCTACCAACGCTATTCGGGGATGAACCGATTAAATTACCAATACCCCAAAATTTCACAGAAGATGTAATTGCCAAAACAGGTGATACGCCTTTTCTTGAACAACTAGAATTTAACATAGAACAACTCAATTACCGCCTTTCTGTTCTTGCTTCAATAGATGTTACGGTAAAAGAAAATCAATCGTATTTCCTTATGGTTTGCGATTCTGTATTGGTGATAATCAGAGCTGTTTTGTTAGAAAAAGGACAGAAAAATTATACAATTCAACGATACCTTAAGACTTTTGGATTAGAAAGACAGCTATCAGATTTAGAAGCTTATTTAGCTTCAAATTTCAGCATTTACAATAAATCCATAAAAGATGTCCTGAAATTTATAACAGATAAGTTCATATGTCATGTAGACAATACAGATTTTATGGAAATCGGAAATGCGAATTTTATTATGAGTACCTTTATGAATCCTTATGTCGATTGTAATTTACAATCTATTATAAATAAGATAAATACCATAATAAATAAAACGTACTAAAATATCTTTCAATCGTTTGGAAGAATGGGCTAATTCTAAAATAACTAACGAAGGTCATAAGCCCATTCTTCCTTGTTGTTCTTTATCTTCAAATCACAAGTCCCCTCTGCAGCATCAGTAACCTACTTATAGGCTTGCCTATGTTTGATTCATCAAGGAACAGCGAATGCTCAACATTGCCACGTAGAAATACTTCTACTGTTTGGCGTTTTCACCAGACCAACACTCACGTTTTTATTTCTGAAACTTTACTTGTTTACAAACAACACAACATAATAGCCAATGGAGACAACAGTGTATAAGAGGCATGGCAGGAATATCCATAGCAGCGACTTTACCCAACCATTCGACAGCCAAATCCCTTCATTCTTTGACATCATATTTGACATGTCATAGAAATGCCGAGAGAGAGCTTCTTTTGTTTCTCGTTGGTGGGCTTCAAGTAACTGTATTTCATCTGTGACAATTCGTTTCCTATGTTCCGAAAGTTTGTTCCAATCAGATGAGGAGATTTTTGCATTGATGGTAACTTCTTGAATTTTCGAGAACGATTCTTTGATATTGCTTGCTGCAATGTTGGCATTGTTCACAACTTTCAGAAGTGTAGAAGAGGTTTTATTAAAAGAGTCTTTTGCTGTATCTATACATTCCATTGCTGCGTCAAGTTTCACAATAGCCTCTGTATAAGCACGAAGTTGACGGTCAAACTTGTCCGAGGCTTGGTCTGTTTCAACGTTCTTATCTATTGAGTTCTGAAAAGACTCAAAGTTCAAATCTGATATTTTGCTTTTTCCTATAGCCATTTGGATAATACTTTTTAATGAAAGTTTTTGTTATCTACCATATCTTTGTTTCCTGCGAGGATGACACAAGAGGTTTGCCATCATTGCGCAACGATATGCCCATTTTAAGTCATCGTCATCTTTGTCACGTCCCCAACCAGAAGTTGCTCCACCTCCTCCGCCGCCAGACTGGGCTGCAATGGTAGTAGCGGCATCAATGTATTCTGCAAACAGAAGAATCGCGGTCTTCTGCACATCACCAATCTTAGCAAATACATTATCGGTGTCAAGGGCAATGTTCTTGTCGATTACCTCCAGACAGCTCTGAGGTATATCAACCGGGTAATGATGGAACTCGTCAGTAGAGAAGTCGAAATGGCGCATTACAGAGTCCTTTTCCACAACGCCAAAAAGCTTCTCTTCCGATTGCATTTGAGGATGATGTTTAGTCTTTCCTTGTCTTTGTGAAGTTGGTATACTCTTCTCTTGATTTTGACGATGCAGCTTCGCCCATGTCATTTCTATCTTTGAAGGCATGAGGCAACGACCTTTCCCCAGTTCGGAAGACTTATATGTGGAATTGCCTCGTTTGATGGAATAACCTCGAACTTGACCATTATTGTCCGAGTGTTGCCTCACATCATACCCTTTTTGATAGAGGTATCTAACATAAAGTTCCCAATTGAAGTATGGCATTTTAGCCAATACAGACAGGCAATCTTGTGTAATCTCATCCTTATTGCGTTGGCTCACCTCCTGTGCATCCATCCAACCCCGTTGTTGTGAAATCTTTGATGCTGCCATCATCGCCCTCTCATAGATATAATGGGCATCGTTCACATTACCCGTCATGTCTATGCGGTTCGCATCAATATGAAGGTGCATGATACCGCTCTTGCTGTCATGGTGTAGAGCAACCACATATTGGCTGTTTTTGAGATTGGTTGCCATTGCGCTTTTGCGTTTTGACTTAGCAGAAAGGTCAATTGCATCAAATTCTCTGATGAAATCGTCCGCCAGCTTTTGCCAGTCTTTCATTTCCCAACCTTGTGTTTCTTCTGTTGTTGGGGAAACCTCCATTCGTATCATATTTCGTTTGAGAGGATGATGCCGATTCAATTTATCTTCAAATCTCTTTTGCAAAGCGAGCATCCTTGCCCACATCGCTGTTGGAGCAATATCATTTGGAAGAAGATTAGTTTTTACAATCTCAGCCTTATCCTTATCTACAGAGTAACGTATGGCATTTGCACCATGACTTATAACTTTTGCTTTGGCTATCATATCTATTGGGGAATTATTGGGTTAAATATTTTTCAATCTCTATCATGCGGTTAAGTATCATTTCTGCACTCAACCGCCACTGCTTCATGAATATTTCACTACGCAGAATATTCTCGCGTTCTGACAGAGGTCGCCCTTTTAGGAAACCAAACAGTTTCTGTATATCTCCTCTGGCATCTGAAAGGCTGTTCAATGCTTCCATTTCTTTGTCCGTCAACCTCCGCTTGGGATATTTCCCTTCCAGCCGTTTGCGTGCGTATGCACTTGTGGTCAGTCCACAAAGCGAGGCATATTCTTCTATTTCCTTATGAAGCTGCGGTGTCAGTCTCACCATAAGACGGCTCGTATATTTTGGCATGTCCTTTTCTGTATTTCTCTTTTTCATAATTGGTGATTTTAATGTGTGTAACCCAATGCGAGCTTGCGAGCGTTCAAGAAGTCCATCGGCATACGGGCAAGCGAAGCAAGTTTTGTATGACATTGGTATTTCTTGCAACACCGCTATCAAATTCACCGCACAAAACTTTTGTAACGTTGAGGTGCTGCATTGTTTATCAGATATTCGTTGAGGTCTTTGTTCCCTTCATATTCGTGCGCCATATCAGTACTCTTTTTCCCCAGGGCTGTGGCGATTTGTTGTGTGCCCATTCGCCCTGCCGCATCATTGTCCAGATGACAGAATACTTGTGAATATCGTTCAAGAACTGGCAAGGCTTGCGGAATGTTTACTATGGAATTAAGCACCACAGCATCGCACTTACCATACAGGACGAGATAGGAAAGGTAATCCATGAACCCTTCAAACACATGGCACTCTGTTCCATGCTTTGCAATCGTGGTAAATGCTTTTGGGGCAATACATCCCTTGAAGTAAGGATTGCGAAGCTCATAGCCACCAGCATCATTCTTGAAACCAATAGCGAAGTAGTTCTTCCCACTTACTTTGTAGTGTATTTCCACGCATTGACTTTTGGCAACTGTGGAACTGATACCCCTTGATGAAAGATATTTCAATAGAGCCGGATGTTCAAGAACCTTTACCTCTATGACCTCAAAAGAGGATTTTTCTTCGGGCTTTATTGCTGTCCTCTGTTGAATAGGGATGATAGCAGTCTGGCTCATCAGATGCAATACTTCTGAAATGCTTTCAGTGTGGTATAACTCCATTGCCAAATCAAGGATGTTACCACCTTTACCCAATCCGAAATCATACCATAGGTTTTTGGTTTGGTCAACCTTGAACGAGGCGGTTCGCTCAGAATGGAGTGGTGACAGGTACCACCACTTACTTCCCTTCTTGCTTACAGGTTCATAGCCTTTGTTTGCAAGGAAGTCAGATATTTGGATTGTCTTTATTTCTTGTATAGTCATCATACGAGATTGAATTGTTGAAATGTTGAGTTGTTGAGATATACGGCTGGTGAAAAGAAAAATTAGCTTTCTCTTTTGCCCAGTCATGTCTGATTTGTTGAAGTGATGTTGAATTGTATCTATTTGAGAATCATTTATTCATATGCTCTTTTCAACAATTCAACGACTCAATAAGGTGTTATATCCCCAGAGAGTCAATGAAGTCCTTTGTCACCGTATAGAAGCGTCCAACCCTGCTAATGGAAGAAAGCCTCCCTGGCTTACAACAGTCGCACTGATATGTGGTATAGGTAAGCGCATTGTGGGCGGGCGTGAGTCGCCAGACATCCTTCACTACCTTTCGTATCTGCCATAGCTCTACCTTGACCCCGTTCATTGAAAAAATGGGTATCAAGTCCTGTGGGATAAAAGACACCTTATCCACATTTTGCGTCTCCATAATATCACGTATCAGTTCTACCATGTCCAACTCCGTATGATTGCGGTTACACCGAATGATACGGTCAAGTGCTTCTGTTCTGATAAGTGCTGGATTGAACCACATGCGCCCTTCCTTGAAGGTGGAGAGAGAGCGATGCTGCAAATAATAGAGAAAGGCAGGTATCTGCTCTCTGAGTTTCTGTAGAAAGTTGGTATCATCACTTTCAAGAGGACGGATTTTGCGTACCCAATAGCGGTTTTCTCCCGGATCAATGATAACGGGATAGAGTTCGTTATTGGAACAGAGCACAAACTTGGCAAAGAAATTGACCTCCTGCCTGTCCTTACCCTTTGCTTCCACCTTGTAGGTTTGAGCCGTACTGAGATTCTTCAAGCGTTCTGAATCCTCCCTGCGGCTCAGCAGCACTTCATCCACAACGATGAGTAGCTTGCCAGCCCAGTCTGCATTGAACTGGCTCCTGAAATCCTCATTCGTGTTAAAAGTGGCATTGTCTTGAAAGATGCTTTTCAGAAAGTTCAAGAATGTGGTCTTACCTGTATTACGCTCTTCGGACACCAATAGGAGAATAGGTAACTTCTGTGTAGGTTGCATGTAGAGCAACTGCATATAGTCCAAGCCCAATTCATATTGTTCTTCAAAGATGTGGTGTAGCAACTTCTCTATATCCGAAAAGTCTCCTTCTGCCGGGACATGGTCTATCGGCTCATAAAGATTATAAAAGCCAGCAATCTCCTTCTGATAGTCCGCATGGCTTGGCACCGTGCAAAATCCATCATACTTTGCGATGGGAGGTATGTTGTCTCTGCCGTAGTCTTGGCGGATTGTGCCAAAGCTCCACGGTATGCGGCGAGTGGTGGTCGTTCCATCAGCCAATGGCTGCTGCACTACCTTATATATAATAGTGCCAACCCGAATGTATGTTTCTTCCATATAATCTCATTTTAGACTATTCATTCGAGCCATGACCTTTCGATTTCACAAGTGAGGTGATTTCCTTCTTTGAATAAAGGTTTCGTCCGCCCAACTTGTGAACGATAATCGTTCCCTCCTTCTGCATACGCCACAGCGTGGTGTAGGTAATGTGGAGCCGTTCACATACTTGGTCACGTGTGAAGTATTCATCACTCTCTTCTACGGGCAGGTCGGTTTGCGATTTCTTACCGACCAACTCTTCAACCATTTCAGCGACAACCTGCTTCAGGTCGTCCTTCTGTAACATTATAAAATTTCCTTGCATAACATGTTGTTTTGAAGTTTATGCTGCGAAATTACGGTGGAACAAAAAGAAAGCACCTCGGTAAAAATCATGTCGATTTCTGCCGAGGTGCTTTTAAGGAAAGAGAGGGTTTCTTTAACTAACCAGTACGTTATTCCCCCATAAAACTGTAATCTCCATCAAAATTTTCTGGCATATCACCATACATGCCATCAGTCATGGCATCCCATGCTTCTTCTTCATAATTGTATGGAGTGTCATCAGATTGTGAACGCGTCCACTTCTTTTCTATCAGATTGCCGTTTTTATCATATACTTCGCAAAAATTACCTCTGTCAACATGAACAATGCCATTTTTAAAGCCTCCGTAACGGAAAAATACAGGTATATTTATTGATGTCTTTTTCCCATCAATACAAAGTCCTTTCTCAATGCGAAAAAGGATATTTCCTTCAAAATCTACAAAACCATACATGCCATCTTCTGTATGGAATGCAACTGAATTTTCTCCAATAGTATTAGTGTAAAGATGATGTTTGCTGTCAATAGTGGGTTCTAAAATAACCTTTCTGTCTTTTATACTATATATTCCTTGTTTGTTATCTTTTATAATTATTAGATGCTGTAAATGCCCAAAAGACCCTTTTTCTCCCTCTTTGACATCGTCATATTTAAAAGGAACCATAATATCACAATAAGGTTCTTTTGTAACATATTCCCGACTGACAGCACCTTTTTGACCTTTATATGAGGCTATAATGATATTATCAAAAACTTTTACATCGTCGAAGAAAGGTGGAACGATCATTTCATAATTGTCGTTAATCGCTGCATATTTATTGTCCTTATGCAATACATAAAGATTGTAGTCTCTTCTACAAAAAGTATAGCCTTTGGGTATTCGAGACCAGCACCCTTTTTGCTTGAAAAACAATATTTGGGTAGTTTTGTCACCTTGTTTTGTTGAAATACATTTCTTAGACCAATCAATATTGATGCTTTCATATTCTGGTGACAAGAAACAGCTGCCATCAACTCTTAAGATACCATATTTCCCATCTTTCATTCCAATAGAGATTACTTTTCCGTCAAAGTCTTCAACGTATTCCCATCCTTTAAAAATTGTGGTTTTCTTTATACCGTTAATCCTACAACCAAGTACTGGTGTCCCATCCATATTAAAATAGCATTTATTGTATTTTATTTCTGCATGACAAACATCATCAAAGACCTCCATGCTATCATAAATGCAGGGGATAACTACTTCATTCTTGTTATTTACACATCCCCATTTTTTTGTTACTTGATACATTGTTTCATTACAAAAAGTGTATTCTTGCCTATTTATAATGCATGCAAATGGAGTCAACATGGAACCTTTAGACTGCTTATAGTCTGATACTTCAATAAAAGTGTTATTGGAAAATTCCATAAGATAGAATCTTCCTTCAATTTCCACTATTCTATTTTTCATAAGATTTCTTTTTGTTGTTTATAAAGTGTGGCTTTCAATTACATCGAGATTATCTTCTATTATGAAATCAATACACATCTGGGGAAAGCAATGTGCGTAACCTTATGCCTATTAGGTTTGCTTGTTCTTTTCCTGTCTGAACAGTTTTTTCAGATAAGCTTAAATTATAATCGAAACCATGTTCATTGATGATGGCATTATAAAGGGCTTCTGCCCAATCAAAGCCAGACTTAAAACCAAGGTCAGGAAACTTTTCTAATATGGCGGTATGAAAAGTACGATAGTTGTATGAGTCATTCAAAAAATTACAATTGGTCAGTGCTGCAAAGAGATAGGCAAGAATGGAGTCCGTACCATTGGTTCCCATCCATTCTGTGAGTATGTTCCGTATCTCGTTGGTGAGAAGTTCTGCATGAGAAGAGATGAGCATTTCTTCAAGCAGTACACAGGCTTGCTTGCGTCCACGCCTTCCTTTGGCTTCTTGCAGGGTAGAACCGACAACCTCTTTTGCCACACCGCTCTTACTCATAGTTTTCCATGCGCCTTTGGTATAAGATGCTTTTTCAAGGCTGGTAAGCATTAAAGAGCGCATAAATTGCCCACCAAAGCCTTTTTGCCAGACAGATGAACCGTCTCCCATCATTGTTTTGGAGAACAAATCTCCCATCTTTACAAAGCCATCATCAAACACCATCCAATAGAACGTGCTGCACATGAAGGGATTGTTGTGAAGTAACTTCTGCTTTACCGTCTCTTGGTTAAGCGTAGAGGCGAATAAGTCTTTTAATTTCTCGTGAACCTGTTGATTGTCGTTTGAGAACTGAGCTTTGTTGTAGCTTTCAGTACCGGGGCAAAGGCTCTTCAACAATTCTGTAATACCTTCTATCCCATCAAGCGATAGCATCTCTGTCAGATAAGACATGCCTTTGATGAAAAAAGTCATGTCACCTTCGTATGCTTTGGAAAAGAGCTCTGTGAACTCTTGGTAGTCTTCTGAGTGCTCGTAGTGCCAACGGCGTAAACTCAGCAAGTTCAAATCCTTACTGACTGCCTCCTGTGTTTCACGTCTTTTGTCCTGCAAATAGGCTTTTATGCCGTCTTTGACGTATTTTGAATCTGCAGGCAGTTCAATCTCCGTCATGGCATCCGCTATCTCTTCAAGTCCATTGTCCAATTCCAGATAGCAATACAGACAACATGCGAATACATTGCCGTCTTTTATGGCTGTGGTGAATCGCTCTGTCAATTCGTCAAGTGTTCCGTCTTCCTTATCCAACATTTCCAAGATTGTACTTTGGAATGCAGTCATTTCATAATCTGATAGTTCACAGTTCTTTCCACACAATGATTCTTTCAAGGCAGACTGAATTTTGTCCTTGAACTGGGAATAGGTCTCTTGGTTAGCATCAAGCCATTCCTTCATTTTCGCTTGAAGATGATGCTTGTCAGGTGGAAGTTCCTTCATATTAACGCCCATATAAACAGTTTCGCTAAATGGTTAATCTTTGAGGCATGCCAATGGAATCACTTTAACCCCATCGGGGCGAGTATATGCCATTGTACCACCCGTCATCACAATTAGTAAATCCGGCTCACGAATAGGCACCTGCTTCTCTGTCTCGTTATGTTCCTGTATTAGCCTTTTTAGTTCAAGCAGATGCTTTGCACCATCATCAATTTCACGACTACCAAGTTTGCATTCTATCAGGGCATACCGTCCGTCTTCCAGATGCAGCACAATGTCTGCTTCTAAATCATACCTATCATGATAGTAAGAAACGTGGCTGTTCAAATCTATGGTGTATGCCTTTAGGTCACGAATACACATCTGTTCAAAGATAAATCCAAATGTCTTGAGTTGCATGCTTAACGCTTCGGGAGATAACCCCAAAAGAGCAATAGGAATAGATGGGTCACAGAAACATCGTTTCACACTACTTCTGATAGCGGTTTTACTTCTAATGGCAGGGCACCATGCACTGACGTTTTGAATGACAAACAACTTTTCCAAAGCAGAAACATAATCATCAAATGTATCTGTGTGGCAGCTCACTTCACCAGAAGAGATTACATCATCTATAAGAGATTTCTTTTTGACTAACGTCGAAACATTACGAGCATACGCCCGAAGTATCATGCTTGTCAGTTTGGCATCCCGTCTCTTACCGTCAATACCTGAAATATCGTCTAAACAAATGGTTTGAACATAGTTCTTTGCCACCAGCAATTGAGCCTTTGGGGTACGAGCCAATAAAGAAGCCGGCCATCCACCTCGTGATGCAGCAAAGATTAGATCTTCAATGCTCATCTTGGACATCTTGCCATCAATGTCATAATCTGGATTATTGAAAAGTTCTTTTAACGAGACTTCTCCTGTTGATTCTTTTGATTCCCACAAACTCATTGGCAACATACGCAACCGGGTGATGCGGCCTGCTCCAGAGTGATGTATTTGAGATTTATCTACAGCATTAGAGCCTGTGAGTATAAACTGCCCAGGGATTTGACGGTCATCCACCGTTGTCCGCACGGCATCCCAAAGCATTGGGGCATCCTGCCACTCGTCAATAAGACGGGGCGTATCTCCATTTAACAGAATGGAAGGCTTGGTTTTTGCAGTGACTAAATACTCGTCACGCATACTTGGGTCTTGCATTCTTAAGATGCTATTTGCAAGTTGGGACGCAGTAGTAGTTTTACCGCACCATTTTGGCCCTTCTATCAATACTGCTCCAAATGCGTCAAGTAAATCTTTCAACAGGGCATCAGCTGTTCTTTTATAATAATTCATAGCTCATATTCTTTGTTTTGGTTGCAAAGGTACGGAATATCTGTTAATTACGCAATAAAATCGGTGTTTTTGTGGTGTTTTAATCGGTATTTTTGCGGCAAATCAATCGGTGTTTTTGCGGTGATTCATTTGGTATTCTTGCGGTAAATGGCTGTATCAGACAAACCAGCCATCAACTCCATCCGTTCCTCCTCGCTCAAACCCTTCAACATATCAAGCAGGGCTTTCTTATCTACAAGAGGGGTAATGCCTTTAGGCTTCTCATTGAGCAGATAATGATTGTACTCCAGCATCTTTTCAAGCGGATAAGCACCGATATAATTGGAGGTAATGTCGCCGCCACCACTATGCCCCATGCTGTCACTTATATATTTATAAGGTACAACGCCAGAGTTATTGAGGTTTGTGGCAAAGCTGTGTCTTGCCCAAGTTGGTGATGGCATTTGTTCCATCTTCAATAGTTTTGCAACTTTAGCCATGTGCTCACGTATATATCTATTGTAGCGTTGGATAACCCATATTTCCTGTTCGGGTGTGATGAACTCGCTCATTATGGGAAATACCCTTCGCCCGAGTTTTGGAGCATTGCCATATCGGTTAAGTATCTCCTGTATCTCTGGCGTGACAGGGAATATCACTTCGCTGGCACTCTCATTTCGTTCACGTGTCTTGTGGCGAAGAAAACGCAACTGCTTGCCATGAGTGGCATAGTACAACTCGTCATAGGTCAGACGCAGCGTGTCGGCAAGGTTTTGCCCATCACCCAAGTACATAAAAAGGAACAATCCGAGGTCACGGAATATTGCGTGTTTCTCTCTACCCAAATATAGCTCGTTGCCATCTTTATCTTTTGCCTCGTTCGCTTTCCAGAAGTCATAAAGTCTGCGCATGGTAGCCACATCAAGAAACTCATGTTTGCGGCTTTGAGCCTTATTGTAGCCTGTATCTTTGAACATTTCTTTGGTATCGCCTTTCATCAAGCCGTTGGCGATGCACATATTGATAATTGTCCTTAGACTACGAAGTGCTATGGCAATGGTTGTGGTGCTCAGTTCATTTTTCTTCATGATTTTCACCCACTTCAAGATAAAGTCACGGTTTATATCAGCAAACGACATATCCGTTCCCAAATCTTTTACAAAGCGATTGCGCACATCCTTACTACAACGAGCGGAACCAGCCTTGCCTTCATTGGCCTTAGATTGAATGTAGGAATCCCACACCGTAATAATGGTGCTGTCATCATCTTTCTTGCCTTGAAACCTGTCTTGCAACTTACGAAGAGAGAAATTGTTTTCCGAAATAAGCTGGTTGGCCATAAGTTCAACTCTGTCCATCAGGTTCTTCATGTCGTTGCGCTCAGGCAATTGAATACGACGGCCACTTTTCTCATATTCGCACAGGGCTAACCATTCTTCCATGGTGTACGTTTTCCCTAATCGGAGAAAGATTTTCTGTCCACCATGACAAACACGCACGGCCACAGGAAGGGGTTGTGAATAGTCTCCTGCTTTACGTATATCAAGAGTCAATGAACCATATACATTGCCATTGGCAGCTGTGAATTTGGCAAGGCATTTTTCTCCTCTTGCATTGGATTTTCCATCCTTCTTTGCCGTTTCGGTGACCTTCTTTGTCTTTTCAATCTCCATAATTCGCTTATTTATAGGTGATATTCCGCTCGTTTTGGTGACCTTCAGGTGACCTTTTCGCACGAAAACTACTGCAAATGTACGTATTTTCCTGCAAACTGCAAAATCTATTAATCACTGATAATCAGCATATTTATATAATATGCAATTCCATGAAATACGCCACAAAAAGACTCATAATCTGGAGGTCCCTGGTTCAAGCCCAGGCTGGTCCACGCTTCTATTACAGCGACTTACGCTTCGGCGTAGGCCGCTGTTTTTGGTTTCTGGGTATTTCATTTGTTATGCACCTTTTATACTAATTGTCATCATTCCAATATCGCCGACCCAGCACCATTTTGCTGTGAAGCCTCATTGTTTTGTTTTACGTGTTTGCCGAAGCCGAACACATAAGAAGCGCTCATTTTTACATAGCAATGACTATCCTCTCCATAACCAGACTGCTTGCGGTCGAGATACCTGCTGTTCATCTCATTACTTGAATTCTTCCAACTCCATGTGAATGGATTGGCAATCTGGGCCAATACATTCCATGATGAGTTTCCCAATCATATACTCAAGGAATAGGTCTCTTTATGTTTAGTCCATAATCCATTGATTTCACTTCCCGGTGCACTCTTTGTTTCAATCTAATATCTTCCTTTTGGGGTGGTTTATTAGACTAACATATAAGGTATAGAATTATGAATGGTTATTAACTGTTTTTAAGTGTAATGTATCTAACAGTTCTCTTTAAAAATCGTATTTTTGCCATTAACAAAGACAAATGGTATTTCCGATAACAATAAGTGTGATATGTTATGAAGAAACTAATAGCTTTTTTAATATTCTTGTTGGCAGCAATACAGGGGGCAACGGCGCAAGAAGTGCTTGGGCAGCAAATACCATTGCCTTTAGCTGATGACTATAAAAATACGGAGTTCCATTCTGTTGCGCCTTCCTACTCTGACATTCTAATGATGAGGGCGTTATCTTCTTCCGAACTTCTTGCCATGCCTAAAACACCACTTACGCCTATGCCGTTCGCTACAGAGCCACCGCTTGCCTACAAATATGACGCAAGCCATTCAGGGGCGATGTCGACAAAGATTTCAAAAGACTTGAAGTTTACTGCCGTTGGAACATACCGCAGTTACATAGGACTGATGGATGTGCAATCGGTAAGTGGCAACATGCAATATAGCCTTGGAGCAATTAATATGCAGGGTTCGCTTATTGCCAACCGCTATCACTACCATAGGGGCATCATCTCGCAATACGGCATATCAGGACAGATAGTCTATAGCTTCAACCCAAATCTTTCAGCCACCATCTTTGGCACCTATTATAATAGCAATCCATTCATAAGTATGGCGGCATTCCCATTCGTGCCTACAACAAGCTATGGTGGATATATGACCGTTGGCAACAACAGTTTCTATATGAACCTTGGCGTTGAACGCCGCTACAATACGTTCGAACACAAAATGGAGACAGTGCCTATCATTTCTCCTGCGTTCAAGATATCAAATAAAGTTACCGTCGAACTACCATTGGGCGACCTTGTGAAGCATGTTGTTGAGGATGTGATTATGAAGAATCGCTGAACAGTGGGCTGATAGTATAAACAAACTATTCATATTTTGTTCTTTATTGGCTTTATTTTATTACTTTTGTAGCGTTTTATTGAACAACTTGCAATGTTTCTTTAATAAACGTAATCATTTTGGGAGTTATAAAGCCGTAATAAAAACACATGAATATGGATAACGTCAACGATTTTTTCGCCACGCTCAGCTCGTGTCTTTGGGGCTGGCCAATGATAGTACTGCTACTTGGCACCCACATTTTTCTAACTATCCGCCTGCGTTTCCCTCAACGCAAGATATTCACAGCCATCCGTCTGTCGGTACAACGCGACAAATCGCAGAAGGGAGACGTGTCGCAGTTTGGCGCGCTTGCTACCGCTCTTGCTGCCACAATAGGTACGGGAAACATCATTGGTGTTGCTACGGCGGTGGCATTAGGCGGTCCTGGAGCTGTGTTCTGGTGTTGGTTGACGGGCGTTTTCGGCATTTCTACAAAATATTCCGAGGCGTTGCTCGCTATAAAATACCGTGTGAAATCGGAAAGAGGAACGATGCAGGGAGGTCCGATGTATACTCTGGAACGAGGTTTGGGCTGGCGCAAGATGGGATTTCTCTTTGCCTTGTTCACAGCAATAGCAGCATTCGGCATAGGATGCACGGTGCAAGCCAATGCCATTTCGACCATAATGCATGCTTCGTATGGCATCAGCACGGAATTGAGTGGCAGCATACTGATGCTGCTTACGGCTGCTGTGCTCATCGGCGGTGTTCGAAGCATATCAAAAGTGTGCAGTATGCTGGTTCCGTTTATGGCATTGCTGTATGTGTTGGGATGCGTCTACATATTGTGTGGCAATGCCTGCTACATCGTGCCGGCGATAAGACTGATAGTGCATTCGGCATTCTCGCCGGAAGCAGCAGGAGGCGGATTTGCGGGCGGTTCGGTCATGATGGCAGCCCGTTACGGCATAGCGCGCGGTCTGTTCAGCAATGAGTCGGGACTCGGTTCAGCCCCAATCGTTGCAGCTGCGGCACGCACCAAGAATCCGGTACGCCAGGCTTTGGTATCGTCAACGGGCACATTCTGGGACACGGTGGTGATATGTGCGCTCACCGGGCTCGTCATTGTAAGCAGTATCATAGCCTATCCCGACATCGACTACAGCGAAGGTGCTGAGCTGACGAAGATGGCTTTCTCGAAGATTCCAGTCATCGGTCCGTTCATATTGAGCTTCGGCTTGCTGACATTCGCCTTCAGCACCATTCTCGGATGGGGCTATTATGGCGAGCGAGCAATGGAATATATCAAGGGAAAGCGCTGCACCTACGTCTATCGTCTGCTCTACATCGTGGCAGTATTTGCAGGCAGCGTTGCCAATCTCGCTATAGTGTGGAACATAGCCGACTGCATGAACGCCCTCATGGCAATCCCTAATCTGCTGTCGCTGATATTCCTGAATGGCGTAATCGTGCATGAAACGCGCAAGTATCTGTGGCGCGACCGACTCGACCGCGAGATGAACGAGTAACCTTACACTTCGTTCTGCTCGCTTAATTGTCTTCGCAAAAAGTCCTCCAGCGTTTTCTTGTCGGGCAACTGTAGCATGTACGTGGAAACAAACAGCTGGTTGTCCATGCCCGCAAGAGCATACTCAACCATTTTCTTTCCCTTGCGAGTGCAGAGGAGAATGCCGATAGGAGGATTGTCGCCGGGTTGCATTTCGTTCTCGCGATAATGAGATACGTATGCGTTGAGCTGTCCGAAGTTCTCGTATGAGAATTCCTCGTTCTTTAGTTCGATGATTACTCCGCAATGCAGAATGCGGTTATAGAACACAAGATCGGGATAATAATATTCGTCATCGATGATAATGCGCTTTTGTCGTGACTCTAAACAGAAGCCCTTTCCAAGTTCAAGAATGAACTCTTGCAGATGACTGATTAGTGCATTCTCCAAGTCATGTTCGTCAATAACGTCCTGCGGTTTCAATCCAAGAAACTCAAAGGTGAAAGGTTGGCGTATCTGTAACTCTGCCGAATCATGACCTTGAACGGAAGGAAGCGACAACAGTTTGTCCGGATTGGTGCTGATACCAGCCCTTATATATAGGTTGGTACTTATCTGACGACGAAGCTCACGAACCGACCATGTACACTTGATGCACTCCTGCTCGTAGAAATAACGGGCAAGAGGGTCGTCGAGAGTAAGTAACTCAACAATATGAGAGAATGACAGTGACGATATTATTTTTTTGCCTGAAGTTTTGAATTGGTCCGACACTGTCGGACTTTTTTCTTTTTGTTTATTATCAGACCAAAAATTATCGTTTGTTGACAATGCGTTAACTCGTTTTACTAATTGGTCCGACACTGTCGGACTAATTGCAGGAACTAAGTTCTCTGCCATCTGAGGATAGTGAAGGTAAAAGCTTCGAGAGTTTTTTAATAGGGTTATGTTTATTCCCTTCCTATTCACTCTCTCCTCCAGTTTCTTCAGCAGCTTTGCCCCATACTCTGCCCTATCCTTGCCGTGCTGTTCATATTCCACGATGTAATAACCTATGAGCCAGTTGCGCATTGTCTGCAAACGGTTGATCGCTTTGACCGCAGAAGACAGAGCGGCATCGTGAGTTGACTGAATAATGGAAGTCAAGTCGCCGAAGGAGTGAAGCTTGTTGCTCCAATCCTCAAAAGGAAGTTCCATGCCGTCATGGGCGTATGTTGATATATCTTTCATAATGTAGTTGTTGTATAGATGTTTACAAAGATACAGAAAGCAACTCACAATCCACCATAGAATCCTAAAAATCATAGAATTTAGGTATTGTGTAGAAGTTAAAACCGAGCTAATTTTGCAGCGGTGATACGACCGAGCAGAACGCTTGGCGGTGTTAGAACCAAGAACTTTAACCGCACATTTATAATAAAAACAACTGAAGATTATGAAGAAGACTGTAATCATCTATGGCACAAGCACTGGTACTTGTGAGGACCTGGCAGGCAGAATAGGTGCCAAACTGGGCGTAGACAACATCATCAACGTCACCGACCTTGACGACAGCGTCATCGCCGACAACGACAATCTGATTCTCGGCACATCGACATGGGGTGCTGGCGAGGTGCAGGACGACTGGTACGACGGACTGAAGACGCTCAAGGGTGCCAACCTTGAGGGCAAGAGTGTAGCCATCTTCGGCTGCGGCGACTCCGAGTCTTACCCCGACACCTTCGTAGGCGGAATGGCTGAGCTGTACAACGCAGCAAAGAATGCAGGTGCCAACGTTATCGGTGGCGTGTCTACCGACGGCTATACTTTCGATGACTCGGAATCGGTGGTTGACGGAAAGTTTGTAGGTCTGGCGCTCGACGAGGTGAACGAAGACGACAAGACCGACGAGCGCATCGACGCATGGGTGGCTGAGATACAGCCCAGTCTGTAACCAATACATCTGTTCTTACTCTCATATTTAAATCCTCAAGTTCACAATCATGCAGCAATCCACAGTACTACCCATAGACATGAAGGTTCTGATGAACCATATATACGAATACAAGAAGGGTGTGCGCCGTATGGTGCTATTCACCTTCAACAAGAAGTATGAGGACTTCGCCATACGCCGTCTGGAAAGCCAGAACATCAAATACGTGATCCAACCCGTTGGCAACGACCGTCTGAACCTATACTTCGGCCGCGAGGAGTGCCTCAACGCCATACGCATGATTGTGACACGTCCGCTCAATCTGCTCACTCCCGAGGAGGACTTCATGCTCGGCGCGATGCTGGGCTATGACATTTGCGCCCAATGCGAGAGATATTGTGAGCGCAAGGACAAATGCAACTGTCATCTCAATTCGTAGATACCGTTTACGGATATAGCTTATAGGAGGGTGTGCAAAACTCTAAGCAGCACGCCCCGAAGGGGGCAGAAGCCCATAGCCCAGGGCACACGCCCTGGGTAAAAGTATCCAAAATAGCAATGCGCCCTGTAAGGGCAAAAGCGTTAATAATCAATGCTTTTGCCCTTACAGGGCGCATTGCTATTTTCAATTCGTATACCCAAGGCGCTGCCTTGAGCTATGAGCCTATTGGGCTTTCAGCCCGCATTGTTTGAGTTTTGACACGCCCTACCCTCCTATGGCAGCAGCTTTCAGTTTGCTGAATTCAAGACAACTGAACCACTAACAACCAATCATCAAACCACTAATAATCAGTCACCAAACCACTAAAAATAAAACACTAAAAAAAATGTAGTCCTTTTGCATTGCAAAAGGGTTCGTTTTGGTGTGCAAAAGGAGTCCTTTTACAGTCCAAAAGGAGTCCTTTTGGAAGGCAAAAGGACCCCTTTTGAAGAACAGCCGTTTTTTTAGTCGGAAACAGCAGCAATCCTACATATAGAATAAGGTATAAAACATTGCCGACCGAACTTGTTTGACACCGCTAATCATAGGAGGCTATAGCGTCCCCGCTATAGCCTGAGCATTCTGAAAGCACACACATATTGGTGATGATTTGCATAGAATGCACACCCTCCTCCTACTGTCTTTGTCGGCGCATTTGCCTTATTTTCTTCAGCCGTCGCTGTCGTTGCACACCGCGCAACACCCTCATTCCCACTACGGGCCATGCCGGAATATGCTTCACCTGATGGCGTACCATCGGGATGTCCCACAAAAGCATGAGGGCAGCAAAGAAGAGTCCGGCTATCAGAGTCCATCCGAACAGTATCTTGACGCTTTGCGCCAGAAATCCCTCCACAATACCATTCATCATCTGCGGAAGGTCGACCGCCCTGGCACTCATGCGCACGCTGTCGACATAACCCGAACAACGGGCAAATCCGTCGGCAACGTAATACTTCATGCCACGTCCGTGCAGCGCCGCACCGACGAGTCCGCCGACAAACATGTGCAGAACATTGAACACCGACAACGCCTGGAAGAAGTGCTCGAACGACATGATGGCATGCAGACACCACATAAAAGAAATGCACAGAACGGCGTAGCTGAATCCGCGCCATAGGATTGGTATGCGCAGCTGTTCAATGCTGATGTTCGAGTCGACAAGCACGTAGAATCCGCCGGCATAGATGCAGAACGCCACCAGCGCCAGCGCTATCAGCTTGTACACGTTCCATCGCATCAGCTTGAGCCAGCCTATCGAGAACAGACATCCTGCCACAATGCCCGGCAACGACCACTGATTGAGCGCCTCGTAGGTATGGTCGGCGTAGTGCATCACTTCCTCGTAGTACACCATTTCGAGCACATGCTCGCACGAGAAGAGCGCCTCCACCACTCCGATGAGCAGTATCACGGGCACCACATTGTGATAGGTCCACATGGCGGGTTCGATGTAGGGCTTGGGATGGTGCATCATGCGTTGCAGACATACGGCGAGCGTGATGAGCATAGTGCCCGTGACGAGGCGGAAGTCGGACGAGTGCCACCAGTCGAGCCAGTCGCCATAATTGAGCAGCCAAGCCACTTGCAGCCACAGCACACACCACAGCAGCGCACCCATCCAGTCGATGCCCTTGAGCGGAACGATTTGCGGCATGGCATGGAAGGGGCGTGTCAGCAGAGCCTGCACAAGCAGCACGACGAGCATCAGCGCCATGACGAGCCAGTGCATGTAGGTCCAGTGCATGTCGAAGGCAAACCATGCGGCGAGATAGCCAGCCACCTCAATGGAGCAGAGCAGAATGATGTGCAGTATAGGGAAGAATACGCCGAAGTCGCGCTTGGGTGTCATCCACAGCTGTATGGTGGACATACACTCGAATGTGCCTTGTATCTTGGCCATACCGCACAGCACGCACAGCACCCACAACAGCGGCAGCGGCATACGGAATGTAGCCAGCAGATTGCACACCACAATCACGGCGGCAGACGTCATGAGCAGCAGCTTGTTGCTGAAGCGGAACTTCATGCGGAAGAGTACGGGGAAGTAGAGTGCCATACCGATAAGCGTGGCGTACAGACACATCTGCACGTCCTCGCGCATTATACCCCACTCGCCCACAATATTGTTCATGGCACCCAGATACATGCCGTTAGACAGCTGGAAGCAGAACGCCAGAACGACGTATATCCACGGCCTTATACACTTGGGCACAAAGTCGTGATACATGGGCATGGCGAACGTCATGGGAGGGCCGCCAGCCGCATGCTTGCTATTAGTGTTGTTGTCCATAGAGGCTACTTGTTGACAGTACATTCAACGTTCATGCCTGCACGCAACTTGGCGAGCTTCGACTTGTCGCCTTTAAGATGTATGCGCACCGGTATGCGCTGCTCCACCTTGACGAAGTTGCCCGTTGCATTGTCCTGCGGAATCACGGAGAAAGCCGAGCCGGTAGCGTCGCTGATGCGCTCCACGGTGCCCTCAAACTCTACGTCGGGCACAGCATCCGCCTTGATGCTCACCTTTGCTCCGAGGCTGATACCGGGCAGTTGGGTCTCGCGATAGTTTGCCACTACCCACAGTTCGGAATTGTCCACTATGTCGACCATAGCCTGACCGGGCTGCACAAGCTGGCCCACGTGTATGTTCTTCTTGCCCACCACGCCGTCGGCTGTAGCCGTGATGACGGTGTACGAGAGGTTGAGTCGGGCGAGCTTAATCTGCGCCTGCGCCACGTCGATGGCAGCCTTGTTCTGCGACAGACGATGGCCCTGCTCCTGCTCGGCACGATTCAGTGTGGCACGGCTGCGCACCACCTGCTCGTAGCGAGCCTTGGCAGCGAGATAGTTGGTGTGAATCTGGTCGTACTGCTGCTGTGTCACGGCGTCGGCTTTGAGCAGTTGGGCGTAGCGCTGGTCGTCCTGGCGTGCGTTGTCGAGCCGTACACGAGCCTCGTCAATGCCGGCATCCGACACGCTCATGTTCTGTCGTGTCACGCCGATGCCCGAAATCGTGGCATCGCCGCCTGCCATTTCGCGCTGCAGGTTGGCCTCAGCCTGAGCCAGCTGGAGGCGAAACTCGCTGTCCTCGATTATCACGAGAGTGTCGCCCTTATGTACGGGCTGATATTCGCTGAATCGTATCTCCTTGATGAATCCGCCCACACGGGTATTGACGGGTGTGATGTGCTGCTGTACGGTGGCGTTGTCGGTGAACTCGCCGTCGCCGAAATGCACGAAATGATTCACCACAAGCAATGCTCCGATGACGAGCAGAATGAGTACGCAGATGTTGTATATGGTTCGCAAAAGTTTCTTGTCCATGTCGTTGTTGTTATTTATTGATGTTGAAAAAGTTGGTTGTCTTATTACACATTATTATATATTGCCGGCAGCATAGCGCACGTTGTAGTAGGTGTAGGCTATGTTGATGCGGGCGTTAACTTCCTGCAGTTCGGCGTTGAGCTTTATGTTCGACGCGTCGATCATGTCGGTGATGAGCGCCAGCTGGTTGTTGTAGCGGTTGCTCACGACCTGATAGTTCTGCTGGGCCAGCTCCACACTCTTCTGCTGGGTGCGCAGTTCGACAAACGACTGCTTGTGCATTGTGTACGCCTGCTGCATGTTGTTGTTGACAGTTTCGGCTGCAACGCTGTGGGCGGTGTTGCTCAGTCGCAGCTGCTCCTTGGCTCGGCGAACGGACTTGTTGGACTTGAAGAGCGAGCTGAGCGAGTATTTCACGCCGACACCTATGTACCAGATGTTGAAGTTCTTGTCAATGGGCGGAAGGTCGTAGGTGAACGGTCCGGCAAAGTTGTCGGCTGCTACGACGGCTATTTTGGGCAGGAGTTCGCTCTTGCTCAGCTTGAGCTGCTGTTCAGCCATCTTCACGTCGATGGCAGACTGCTGCAAAACGGGCGAAAGATTGGCTGCTTCGGTTTGCAGCAATTGCTCCGAATCGAGGTTGTCGTCTATGACTTCAAGATTCATGTCGGGCACGATGGTGACGTCGGCGAGTCCGAGCGTGTTGCAAAGCTGGTGGTTTGCGATGCTCTTCTGGTCTTCCAGGCGTCGCTTGCCGAGTCTGAGCGACTCCATCTGCAGCTCGTATCGTGTCACGTCGTTCTTCAGTGCCATGCCCTGCTTCTGTCTTGACTTGATGTCGTCGATGAGTTTGGCGGTGAGAGTGATGTTGCTGTCGTACACCTTGATGCCGTTGTTGAGCTTCATCAGCTCCAGATACTGTCCAAGAGCGACGAAACGCATCTGGTTGCGGGTAATCTGTACGGCGTTCTCGCTGCGTTGTTTCTGCAGTTCGGCAAGTCGGATGCCGCTGTTGATGGCTCCGCCTGCATACACCACCTGCTGCGCCTCAAGCGCAAAGGAATTGCCGAAGTGGGGCTGTGTTATGCCCTTGGCGTTGGAGAAGTCGCGGTCGGTCATGAGCACGTTGCCGTTGTAGCTTGCCGTGAGCGACGCGTTGATGTCGGGCAGGCGCTTGCTCTTAGCCTCCTCTACGGCACGGCTGGCTACGTCGACGCCCGTCTTCTGCGCCGTGAGCACATTGCTGCCGCTCTCAATCAGACTGAATAGTTGGTCAACTGTCATGCTGCGCTGTGTCTGAGCCATGCCGCTTCCAACCGAAAGCAGACACACGCAGACAGCGCATAATAATCTTTTCTTCATTATTACGATGATGCTTATAAATAAAAAACATTGATTTTGCGACTGCAAAGTTACGCATTTCCGCAACGCCGATGATTTATGAAATATCTACAGGAATGGGACATTTCGGAACTATCATGCCGTTTTGTCATTTAAAATAGCGATATTTGCAGCACAAATCAGAACGCAAGCTTATAGAAGAATACTGTAGATATGGAACTCAAGGATATAGAAATGCGCCCCAACCGCAAGGCTTCGCTCAAGACGCGCAGTCTGGACGAATGGCTGGGCGAGTACGTGGTGATTGACTACGGAATGATTGTGCTGTGCAGGGAGGGCGAGGCTGACCTCAGGGTGAACTTCACGGAATGGCAGCTGAAGCCCGGCTCGGTGATAACGCTGTTTCCGGGCGACGTGGTGTCGATAACAAGCAAGAACGAGGAGTTCAAGGCTGAGACGCTGCGCTATGCCGCCTCGCTGCTGCGCGAAGCCAGTCTGCAACTGGAACATACCGTATACTCCGAACTGAAGACCGACCGCTGCCGCACCGAGTCGGCTACGCTGACGAGCATCGTGAGCAATATGCTGGCGCTGCTGCGTCTGTACTTCGAGCAGGAGGGTTGCATCTGTCTCGACCAACTGGTGATGCTGCAACTGAAGGCTTTCTTTCTGGGATTCTACGACTATCTGTATCGCAACCCTTCCGAGCGCAAGGCGGAGAGCGAGAGCCCGCGTACCAAGGAATTGTTCAATCAGTTTATGCGCGAACTGGAGCGCCGCTACCGCGAGTCGCGCGACGTTAGCTACTACGCCGAACTGCTACACATCTCGCCAAAGTATCTCAACATGGTGACACAACGTATGACCAGCCACACCATCAAGACCATTATCAATCAGTATGTGGTGCTGCAGATAAAGCAATCGCTCACCACTGAGGAAAAATCCATCAAACAAATAGCGTGGGACTATCACTTCAGCGACCTCTCGTTCTTCTGCCGATACTTCAAGCAGCACACGGGTATGACACCGCAACAGTTCAGGAAGAGGGAGTTGCGCTCCCCCGTTGAGGGGGTGAGCGCAGCTCAGTTGTGATGTTGAGGTGGTGAGATGGTGTAGTTTGTGATATTCGGTTGTGATGGGAAGCGCAGCTCGGTTGTGATGGTGAGGTGGTGAGATGGTGTAGATTGTGGGCTGAATGTAGGAGGTTATGGCGTCCTCGCCATAACCTGAGCAAGCAATCCTATCACCAATTTATAGTCAACATTTAATTGCCAAAAAGCCAATATTTTAGTAATTTTGCGGAATGTCAATCCATACATTATGATGAAAACGAAAAACATGCATATTACATCGTCGTTATGGTTGCTGCGGGTTGTGCTGCTTGCAACAACGTTGTCGCTGGCAATGCCGGATGCTGCCATTGCGCAGGAGAAGAAGCCACGCCGTAAGTTCAAGGCTTGGCTGATGTGCGCCGATAGCCTCCGACTGGAACTAAGACGCTCCGCCGACCGCGGACAGATGCTGCAATGGACCGACTCTGTCATCATGGCCGAAATCAACAAGAGCAAGATGAGCGAGAAGAGGAAGCAGCGCTACATGCGTAGACACATCAAAATACAGAAGCGACTGGCACGTTACGACCGCCAACTGTTCCGTGGCGACTCGCTCCTGGCTGCCAATTATCATAAAGTCCAGTACGATACCGCCTACATAGGACGGCCCGACGCACGATGGACCATTAAATACCGAGGCAATCTGTCGGGTGCCGACATGCGCACAACAAGCGTTACGGACGGCGTGCAGAACCGCTCGCGCGTTACAGCCGACTGCCGTGGAACGCTCAGCATGGCTGTGGCTTACCGCGGATTGGGACTGGGCGTGGCTGTCAATCCTGCCAAGTTTGCAGGCAAGTGCAAGGACTTCGAGTACAACCTCAACTCGTATAGCAACCGCTATGGATTTGACGTGGTGTTCCTGTCATCAAAGACTTATCACGGATATAAGGCTGCTGACGCTGAACGTATAGACATACACAAGGGACAGATTTCGCAGAATGCGCTCAACCTCAACTTCTACTATGCCTTCAACTACCGTCGGTTCTCGTTCCCTGCCGCTTTCAGCCAGAGCTATATACAGAAGCGCAGCGCTGGCAGCTGGATGATTGGCGCAAGCTTCGACGGCTCGAAGACCGAGCTGAGCGACATGACCATACGACTCAACGAGTTTGCCGTGGGTGCCGGCTATGCCTACAATCTGGTAGCATTCAGCCACTGGCTGTTCCACCTCTCGGCCCTACCCACCGTGACTGTATACTCGCACGACTATACAAAGACCCTAACCACTGCCGACGAGGACAACGCCCCGAGCGCTACCAGCACCATGCGCCACGACATGAAATATCATTTCCCCTCGGCAATCATCACGGGGCGTGCCGCCGCCGTATACTCTTGGCGCAACAAATTCGCAGGTGCCACAGCGGTGTACAACTACTCCGTAGCCGGCGATGAAGACCATCTGCAAGTGAGAAGAAACAAATGGAGAGTGAGAATGTTCTTCGGATTCAGGTTTTAGGAGCTGCGCTGCGCTCCGCTCAGTTGAGATATTGTGATGTTGAGATGGTGTAGTTTGTGGGCTAAACAATACAATCCAAATACAGAACGGCGGACTCCTGCGCGACGCACAAGCAAAAAACAATATTCAAAATGTTTGCTTGTGCGTCGGACGGGAGTCCGCCGTTCCATTATAATACTGTACAAACTGCACAGCACATCACTCCCCTCCCTGCGGGGGAGGGGCTGGGGGTAGGGCTTCTATGGTAGAGCTTTATCCTTTAATAATATAAAACTCCACCGGCTGACCATGCTGGCAAGTCACAGTAAGGGTCGTTTCTGTAGCTGTGGTCTGTACTTTCACCCTGTCGTTAGGCTGTGCCAGGTTCCACTTGCCCTTCATTACAATCTGCTTAACGAGGGGACGGCTCGGCTCCTTTGTGGTGAATGTCTTCTCCGAGATATTCAGGTTAGGGTCGCACACGCTCATTACGATACCCTTGTCCGAAGCCTTCTGCATCACCATAGTTTCGGCAGGAATCAGGCTGAAGAGCTTGTCGCCTTGCGGCTGATAGGTGTCGAAGGCAGCGTAGGCAGTGATGCCCGTGAGCTTGTCCGTCACTACGTGAGCGGTGTTGTCCTTATGGAGTATCTGATAAGGAGCCTTGCTGCGGGCTGCGTCAAGCTCCTGCTTGGTGGGCTGAACAAGTACCAGATATTCGTACTGAGCATCCTTGGGCGATACGCCGTGGTTGATATATGCCGAGGCAAACGTTCCTTGAGTTGGCTTGCGGGTCTTCTCGTGGCACGACTCCTGCTCGGCTATCTGCACACGGACGTCGCTAGAGTTGAAGATGTAGCAGTTGTTGTAGCCGTCCTGAATGCAGTGAGGCTTGCCGTCGTTCAGTTCAAGGCTGAAAGCGGCATCCTTCAGCTTGCCGTCGACATAGATGTCGCTCTTGCCCTTGGTGAATGTGCTCTGGAAGAGGGTGGTTTCGGTAGGATATGTAGCGTTGCTATTGCTGATGCCGGTGCCGAGGCAAACCATACGGTTGTCGAAACAGAACACAGACTTGCGTGCTACGAAGTCGGGAGTGAAGTTCTTCATCTTGCGCTCCATAAGCTTCATGGCAAACATTCCGTTCATTCCTTCAAGCGAACTCGCACCTGAGAAGTTCTCCTTGCTGTGTGCCATAGTAGTGCCGGGAAGCGGACTGTCGAGCATATCGAACGGCAGATGAATGGTAGTGGTGCCCGGCAGGCGGTTCCAATCCCATCCGTTCTCGTCAAAACCGCTCGCCTTGCGCGACGGATAGCCCATAATCTGTACCGAACCGTAGCTCTGGTAGCGACCGTAGCGATTGTCCTTCTTGTATATCTCGGCTCCCCACACGTCGGTGGTGTAGCCCTTCAGCGTCACCATCCAGTCGCTGCGGCGGAAGATTCCAGCCGAACCGTAGTTGTATACGAAGAATCCCTGCGGAGCCTTGGCAGGCTTGATGCCCTCCTTACGGAAGTAGGCAGCTTCGGGAGTGTTCTTCTTGCAGAGGCGCAGATAGTCGGCTGCAAGATGACGGTCGAACTTGTTGCCTTCGCCCGAGAGGTCGCCGGCAAGTGCCAGATAGGCAAACGAGGCTATATCGTCGTCCTTCATCGACGAGCCGAACGGATGGCGTCCGCTTATGCCTACGCCCCACTCGTACATATTACTGTAATTGCGCATTGAGAGGAAAGCCTGCTTCAGCACCTGACGAGCCTCAACCGTAGGCACGTAACGAGTATGGTTGGTGAGCGAGATGTACTGGCCTATCATGGCAAGCACGCCCGTAGTGTAGGCAGGATAGAAACCGCCATGATGGAATGTGGTGCCGTCGACCTTGATGCCGCCTATTGTTCCGGGAGTATACTGAAGCGTTCCGCTGAGCCAACGTGTCAGTCCGGTAAGGGCACGAGCACGTTCGCACGGATTGACCATAAGCAAAGACGACACGGTCTTGGGCATGAGCAGAGTGTGCCACGAGTCGAGCAGCTCGTCACGTCCTGCCTTGGCTGGCACGCGAGTCTCCTGCAATGCCGACCAGAAGATGAGCGTAGAGAGTATGTTATCGCGATTCTTCGAACGCCATATAGCGTCGCGCATGAGCCATGCGGTGTTGTACACGCGGCGAATCTGATAGCCGTAGTGATGGTTGGTGCCCATTCCACTGCCGAAGGCGAATCCCTGATTGATGGCATAGTCCCAAACAAGGAAGTAATTCTTGGATGCTTCAGCCGAATGGTTGCAATAGGCATCCAGAGCAAAGCCAGCCAGCATGTCCTCAACATCATTGAGAGTTATCTCACCTTTCTTGCGATTGAGCTCGTCGGGAGCTACAATCGGAGCACCGGTGAAGCCGTCGCCACTCTTGCGTATATTCACTTTCTTGAATGTAGCATACGCTTTCTCTACCTGTTTCTTTGGTGCCACGCGCACGTCGAGAGCCTCAGTGAGTCGCTTTTCAACAGTTGCGAGGTCCTGTTTCTCGTCGGCTGTAAGTTGCTTTGCCAAAGGAATGTCGTACTTATATTGCTCCCACTGCCACACACGGCACCAGTGCCAGAGGTCGCGATAGGTCAAAGAGTTGTTGCTGGGCATCTGAAGGTCGGGGGTGGTGCGGTCGTTAATCTTCTTCACTGGGAAGGTGAGACGGTCAAGATATACCCTACCCTTGCGCTCGGGAGCAATGATGCGGTAGCCCGCAACGTTATGGTTCTTCTTGTCGCCCTGCATGTTTTTGAAGCCAATCCAGCAGGCACGCCATCCGGCAGAATAAAGGCGGAAGGCAAACCGATAAGATACGTCGCCACCCGGAGCGTAGAATTCGAATCGCAAAGAATCCTTCTGTGGACGCTCATTGTATATCCACAACATTATGCCATTATCGTCCTTCAAGGCAAAGGGCTTCTCTACGGCTACGTCAATCACGCTGCCAGGCGTGAAATTCCATTCCAGACTCTTGGCGCCTTCCTTATAATAATCGGAAGAAAGAGCGAGTTCTTGAGGCTTCGAGCATTTGAAGTTTTGCGGAATCCGGTCCTCAAAACCAACGAGTTGGGCAGAGGCTGCAGCGCTGAATGATAATAAGAATAATAGCAAATTTAAGATCTTCTGTGTCATAGTAAATTGGTTAGATACGGTAATTTATTATTTATGTCACAAATTTACAAGATATTTCTGACAAATCAAATTTATTTATTAGTTTTGCGATGTTAATAATAACCCAAAACCTATTAAACTAATTATTCATTATATGAGACCATACCATGTCCTCATTGCGGGTTTACTCTGCATGGCAACTCCATCGATTGCCGACAACGATTTCAAGCCCAGTGTCAACATCGACCTTCAGGCACGCGTCAGCTATCTCAACGACCGCGTCGACCACCAGATACGTCACGACGCTTCGGGATTTAAGGGCGACTACTTCTTTTTCAGGGTGAGCGGACAATTGACCGACCGACTCACATATTCATGGCGACAGCGCATCAATCAAAAGAAGAACGAGAACGACCGGTTTGACGGCACCGACTGGGTATATCTCGACTATAAGCTGAACGAACACTGGAGCGTGGCTGCCGGAAAGCAGGTGGCTCTTGTTGGCGGATACGAGTACGACCGCTGCCCTATCGACATATACGTCTCGTCTGAATTCTGGAACAACATCGCTCCGTTCCAGTTTGGCACCAGCGCTACCTATACCACCACCAACGGCAAGAGCCGTTTCAGCGGCCAGGTGACCCAAAGCCTCTTCAATACGCCTGCCAACCGCGACATGCTCGCCTATCATCTGCACTGGGCTGGCAACTACGGATGGCTCAACACGCTCTATTCGGCAAATATGATTGAGTATATGCCGGGCAAATTCATTTCGTACATAGCCCTCGGCAACAAATTCAACGCTGGCAATGCATCACTCGAGCTCGACTTTATGAACCGTGCCGCAAGCCATCAGACCTACTTCTTCAAGGACTGTTCGGTGATGGCGCGCCTCGACTATCGTCTTATTCCGCATCTCGGACTGTACGGCAAGTTCACATACGACGTTAACCGTACCGACACCAATGCCGACTTGTGCGTATTGCCGGGCACAGAGATGACGGCGTATGGCGGCGGTGTGGAGTTCTTCCCTACCAAAGGCAAGCCCGACGTGCGCGTAAGTCTGGGCGTGTCGCACTCTGCCGGCACCAACAGCAACCCCTCAGGAACACTCAATGACAACCATACTACTGTGCGACTGGCGTTCATTGCCAAGCTGCATCTGCTGTCGTGGAAAAGCAAATAGGCTTATTATTAATGTTAAGTGTTAAATGTTAAGTGTTAAATGTTGAGTGTTAGATGTTGAATGTTTAATTATTAATGAGCAATGAGTAAGATAAATCAAAAAAGCAAGAAGCTCATTCCGAGCGGAGTGTGGTGCATCGCGTCAGTAACAGTCTTGTTCGGCTATCTGGGCATAATAATGGGCGTACCCAACATGCTCAACACAATCATGAAGACAGCCCACGACCTTCTGCTCAACACCGTGTTCTATCTGATGAGTATATGTGTGATAACGGGTGCCCTGGGCAGAGTGTTTGTGGAGTTTGGCGTGGTGGCGCTGCTGGAGCGCACGCTGCGTCCGCTGATGCGCCCTATATTCAATCTGCCTGGCGTAACGTCGTTGGGCGCCGTGATGACATTCCTCTCGGACAATCCCGCCATCATCTCGCTTGCCAACGACAAACGCTTTGCAAGCTACTTCAAGAAGTACCAGTTCATATCGCTCACCAACTTCGGCACGGCATTCGGAATGGGACTGCTCGTCATAGTGTTCATGGCAAGCCAGGGATATTACGTGGCTCCGCTCATAGGACTTGTAGGAGCGTGCTGCGGATGCGTATGCTCCACACGGCTGATGCAGCGCTTCGTGCTTAAGGCTTATCCGCAATATGCCGTTGAGGATGCCGTATCGAAGGAAGATATAGAGGAAGAAGAGGAGGAAGACAAGAAGACCGAGAAGACAGTATTCATCCGTCTGCTCAACGCTATGCTCGACGGCGGACGCAGCGGTGTAGAAGTGGGCATAGCCATCATCCCCGGCGTGCTCATCATCTCTACCTTTGTGATGATATTTACGTTCGGTCCGGCGGTGGACGGAACGTACAACGGCGCTGCCTATCAGGGCGTAGAACTGCTGCCTTGGCTCGCCAATAAGATTGACTTCGTGTTCGAGTGGCTGTTCGGATTCCACGACCCGCACCTCGTAGCCTTCCCGATTACTGCTCTCGGAGCGGTAGGTGCAGCCCTCAGTCTGATTCCGGGATTCATCACTCACGGATGGATTGACGGCAATGCCATAGCTGTATTCACTGCCATCGGTATGTGCTGGAGCGGATTCCTCAGCACCCATACCGCCATGCTCGACTCCATCGGCTATCGCGACCTTACACCGAAGGCCATCATGGCGCACTTCTGCGGCGGACTCGTTGCTGCCATCAGTGCCCACTGGATGTTCTGGTTGTATACGTGTATTGCAGGGTAGAAAAAAGCAGCGGAGGTCTCCAGCCTCCGCTACTTATGCCAACTGCTACATCATTTCTCTTTTAAACCATAGTTCAAACACACAATCAGCAAGATATACGCCATCCTTCTCAATGGTAATAATCTCTTTGTCTATCAGACTTTTCTTTATGCGGTCGACATTCGACTTGCTACCCAAGGGATATGACTCAGCGACCGATTGAGTGGTGAATCCAGAATGAATGCCATTGCACAAAAGGCGAATAAAGTTGAGTTGATAAGTGGTAAGCCCCTCCGTCTGTTGTATAAAGAGACTGCTGTTTTGCTCCAACAAAGCCTTCAGACCTTCTGTAAAACTCTCCTCATCAACCTCATTCTCCGTTTCAGCCATCACGTTCCACGCAAGTTGCTGCACATAAGAGGAATAGTTCCTGACTTCTTGACAGATTCTGCAGGCATACTCTTCGCTTATCTTCTTGCCAAACTTCTCAAATCGAGAACAAATAAAAGGCACCCAATATTCCGTAGGAATGCACTTGAGATGTAGCATTTCGCCAAACTGATAGAAAGGCATGCGACGACTTTGGAAAATATTCTCCATCAGATGCTTCTTGCTGCCAAAGAAACAATAAGACACATTCTGATGGTGCTGCCAAACACCACGCAGGCGTTTTTGTATACTCAGCGAATCGGGGAACTCCCCTATCTGCTGAAACTCATCAATGCATACTACAAGTCTGACACCAAGTTCCTTAGCTATACGCTCTGGAAGATTCAGAATTTCTTCTGGAGAATAATCCTTTGGCGTTATTCCCAATGAAACAGAAAATTCAGAATTAGGTTCAGGACTAAATGACAGCTTTGGCGAAATTCTAACCAGGAAACGCTTAATATTCTCCATCACTTGCTCCAAATGACTGCCAGTGGATTTCATTATGGTTTCGGCAAATCGATTATAGAAATCGTATTCACTACGGCAGTCATATATATCCATATATACGATTTTAAGCATCGGATTGTTAATCTCTGAAATCACTTTTTTTATAAGCGAAGTCTTTCCCATGCGTCGTGGAGAAATGAGAATAACATTGATGCCATTTTCAAAATCAAGCCTGATACGCTTGGTTTCTTCAATTCGGTCGGTAAAGTTGTTGCCACCTACTGACATACCGTATATAAAAGCTTTTTCCATAACCTTCAGTCATTATTACTTTTTGCAAAGTTAATGAAAAAAAAACAAAGTTCACAAAGTTGTGGACCACAACTTTGTGAACTTTCACTGAAATCTCTGCGCTACATTCCTGGTCTTGAAATCCTCATTATCTCTCCTGCCTTCGACTTCTCGCTGTCGAAAGTCAATACGTCGTATATGGCGATGGCATTCTCGGGGTCGACAATGTGGGATGCCATGAGTCGCAAAACCTTGAGTTGCTTGTCGCTGAATGTGAACATCTTCATCATGCGGGCAGTCTGGCTGCATGAGTAGAAGCATCCGAGGCTTGCCACTTCAATGAGATCGAACTTATTGTCGTCGAAGCTTGCATTCTTCACCTTGTTGTACAGTCGGCTGAAGGATGCGTCGTCGAGACAGTAGCCGTAATATGCCGGACCGTCAGGACCTGCCCCTGCACCGTATGGAGGAGCTGGTCGCTGATTGCAGTTTCCGATTTCGCTATTAGTGTTGTTATCCCAATATTTAGTTTCATAAGCCACTACCCTACCGTTAAGGTCAAAGCCTACGACAATGCGCTTGCTCTCGCCCGTCAAGGCATTCATCTTGTAGTACTCCCATCTGTCGCCGTAAGCGTCGAAGTTCGTGAGCTTGGGCTGTCCCAGTATGGCCACTACCTCCTGCTTGGTCATTCCGCGTTCCACAGTCTTCTTCACCTTTGCCTGTGCCGAAAGGCACACTGCCATCATCATAAAGCTTGTGACTATAAGAGCCATCCATTCGTTTCTCTTCATAAACTGTGCTATTTATTGAGGGTTGTTGTATGTTTCTTATCCGGTTGCAAAAGTAGTAAGTTATGCTGAAAGGAGAATGGTGTAATTCCCTATGGGTTTATAGGAAAATCCCTAAAAGCAAAATCGGGCGCAGCAACAATTTGTTTTTGCGGGCAAATACGCATATTTCAAAATATAATTTATAACTTTGTACCAAAAGTTCAAAATGACAATTTGAAAAATAAAGATATATGATAAGCAAAGACATACTTAAACAGGTTTTAGCTACCAACCAAAATGATATCAAAAACTACAAGATAGTGCCTCGTGAATTGCCTTCAGATGACTTCACGTGTCGTGTATTTGTAGGTGTACGTCGTGCAGGCAAGTCTTTTATGCTATACCAAAAGATACAGCAGCTGTTGGCTTTGGGGCATAGTTGGGACGAAATGCTCTATCTGAACTTTGAAGACGACCGTCTCACTCAGTTCGACAGTAGCGATTTTGAACTGATATTGGAGGCTCATGCAGAAATGTACGGAAAACGCCCGATGCTGTTCTTGGATGAAATTCAAAATATAGAAGGTTGGGAAAAGTTTGCCCGTCGACTGGCCGATGCAAAGTATTACGTATGGGTAACGGGCAGTAACGCAAAGATGCTATCATCAGAAGTTATGACAACATTAGGAGGACGATACCTGGCAACAGAAGTTTACCCATACGATTTCCGTGAATTTTTAAAGATACAAGACATTGCTTATGATGAAATATCGCTATTGGCAACCGAGTCAAGGGCAATGGTACTACGAGCCTGGAACGAATATCTATTGTGGGGAGGATTGCCTGAGTCGGTAGGCCTTGCTGTGAAACGCGACTATCTGAGCAGTACATTCCAAAAAATATATCTCGGTGATATTGCAAGCCGTCACAAAATAGCCAACCCAAACATTCTACGCTTGATGTTAAAAAAATTGGCAGAGAATGTCGGGCAACCCGTATCATACAATCGCCTGGCCAATGTCCTTTCCTCTGTAAGCGGAAAAATCACGATGCCAACTGTCAGTAAATACATAGAATACAGCGAGGCAGCCTGGCTATTATTACGCCTGAGAAATGTTTCTGCACCTTTCGCTGAAAAAGAAACTTCTTGTAAATACTATTTTATAGACAATGGTGTGCTCGATTTGTTCCTTCTTGACGGAGAGACTATGCTGCTTGAAAACATCGTAGCCCTCGCACTCTTCCGTAAATACGGACATGATTCTGACAACGAAAGGGTTTTCTTCTATAATAATAAAGTAGAAGTTGACTTTTATGTTCCCGATGAACGGCTTGCCATACAAGTTTCTTATAGTATCACACAGTCTCCTGCTACTTACGAGCGTGAGGTCAATGCTTTGAAGAGAATACCTGGTGTGCTCTCTTGTAAGCGTCGTTTGATCTTGACAAACGACGAATCCGACAGAATAGAAGACAGTTTTGGAACAATAGAAGTGATGCCAGTGTGGAAATGGCTTTTACAATAAACTTGTTGAAATTAATAGCCCCTTTCCATATAGCATAACACCTAACATTCAACATTTAACACTTGACATTAAAAAAAGGAGTCCTTTTGCCTTCCAAATGTAGCCCTTTTGCTCTCCAAAAGGACTCCTTTTACACACCAAAAGGACCCCTTTTGCAAGCCAAAAGGAGTCCTTTTTGTTTTTACTGCTGTTTGTACCGTCCGCAAAGAGGGCAAAAGGGGTACTTTCAAGGGATTTTGCCGGCTTCATATCAGGTGTCCTTGCGCTGCTTCATACTGTGATAGCCGAAGCGGCAGCGCAGGCAGTCCTTGCGCTCGCAGTAGCGTGTGTGCAGCTGGATGAGCGACTGCGAGTCGGCTGCATTGTCGGCTGTTATGCCGCACTCGTGCCACAGGCGTATATGGGTGTTGTCCTCGGGGGGCAGCGAAATGAGCAGATCGTTGGCGCGAGCCATGAGGTGTTCGTCCTTGCGGTGGTTGCCGTAGGCGTGCAGCATGGGCACTACGGCGTTGATAATGAGCAGGTCGATGGATGCCGACGAGAGATGCTTGGCGTTGCTGCGCGATGCGTTGCCGAAGGTGTAGTGGGTCTGCCAGTAGGGGCTGACGGCGGTCTGCAGCGCCTGGCGCACCTCGGCGAGCGTGCTGCATGTGGTGATGCGGCTCAGGTCGGCATTGCGCGAGCAGTATAGCTGGGCAAGCTGCGAGAGGCGTATGTAGGGGAAGTTCTGCGGACGCAGGCGCAGAAACCGCCACGTCTGGCGCTGCATGGCTGTGAGCGAGAACTTGTGGGCGAGATATTCCCACTCGTTTCTGAGCCGCACGAAGTAAGGGTCGGCTGTGGCAGCGGCTCGCTGGCGCTCGTTCATCTGGCTGGTGTCGAGCAGTCCGGCAGAGCCTATGAACAGCGCTTCGACCTGAAACGGGTCGTCGCGGTGGTGTGCCACCTGCATGAAGGGCAACTGTGCCGCCCACTGCTCGAACGCCTCGCTGTTGACGCCGAAGCCGAAGCTGCGCGCTATGGTGGCGAAGAAAGCCTGCTCCCACGATCCGCCTGCCGCCCGGACACGTTGCTCTATGGCTGCACACTTGTCGGCAAGGCGTTCGGCTCCGAGCGCACTCATCCACGAATGTACGGTTAGCCGCGGCAGCTGCATCACCGTTTCGCGGCACGGCGGATAGTGGTCGGCAGCCAGCAGACGGCGGTAGTTCTGCATGACATAAGGCGGTACGTGCAGCTCCATTTGCGGCGGGCGCGAGCCGTCGGCGGTCACTACGTCGGCATCTATCACCGATGCCACGTGCAGCACTACATTGTTATACGCCGGATCCTGGTCGTGCGAGTGCATGAACCAGTCGGCTGAGCGCTCGTGTATCTCCACGTTGCCCACCCACATGGTGCCGTCGATGCGCAGCTTGGCGTTGAAGAAGTCGGGCCCCGAATGCGTGTTGTGCAGTCCGGGATCGATGATTTCCACCGCTCTTCCGTCGGTGGTGCGCAGCTCATGCAGCGGCATTATGCGGTGCTTCCATATATAGTGCAGTAGTTGTTCCATAGATTCGGTTTAGGATATTAGTCGAACAGCGACGGTTCTGCGGCGTTGCTGCCCATCATTGGGCGTCCGAGATGCTGGTAAGCGAGCGGTGTGACCATGCGTCCGCGCTGCGTTCGCTTGATGAATCCCTCCATGATGAGATACGGCTCGTACACTTCCTCGACGGTGCCGGTGTCCTCGCCGATGGCGGTGGCTATGGTGCTGACGCCAACAGGACCTCCGTGGAACTTGTCGATGATGGTCAGCAGTATCTTGTTGTCAATCTCGTCGAGACCATACTGGTCGATGTTGAGCGCCGAGAGCGACAGCCGTGCTATGTCGCGGTCGATGCGTCCGTTGCCCTTCACCTGCGCAAAGTCGCGCACACGGCGCAGCAGGGCGTTGGCTATACGGGGCGTTCCGCGTGAGCGGCGTGCTATCTCTATGGCGGCATCGTCGTCGATTGGTACCCGCATTATGGCTGCCGAGCGCTTTATAATCTTCTGAAGCATCTCGGGGCCGTAATATTCCAGGTGCAGATTGATGCCGAATCGGGCGCGCAACGGGGCTGTAAGCAGACCGCTACGGGTGGTAGCTCCGACGAGCGTAAAGGGATTCAAATCTATCTGGATGGAGCGTGCCGACGGTCCCTTGTCTATCATTATGTCGATGCGATAGTCTTCCATTGCCGAGTATAGATACTCCTCGACGACGGGCGACAGACGATGTATCTCGTCGATGAAGAGCACGTCGCGCGGCTCAAGCGATGTGAGTATGCCGGCAAGGTCGCCCGGCTTGTCGAGCACGGGTCCGCTTGTTATCTTGAATCCCACGCCGAGTTCGTTGGCAATGATGTTGCTCAGTGTGGTCTTGCCCAATCCCGGAGGACCGTGCAAGAGAGTGTGGTCGAGCGGTTCGCCACGATACTTGGCAGCCTCAACGAACACTTCCAGGTTCTCCACCACCTTCTGCTGTCCGCTGAAGTCGCCGAATCGCAACGGTCTAAGGGCGTTCTCAAAGTCCTTCTCGCCCTTACGCGCCTGCTCCTCGCGTATATCGAAATCTTCTTCCATTATGCTTTATTAAAACGATTATGTTCTGCAAAGATAACGATTTTTATTAAGAAAGGCTTTGCAGACCCAAACTAAACCGTTATATTTGTACACAAATTGCAATCAATACACTATGATACAATTACAAGACAGTATATCTTTGTTGAAGAATTTCAAACAGAAGTTTGGTGATACTTACGGCATTACCAAACTCGGAATTTTCGGTTCTGTTGCAAGAGGAGAAAATACTGAAGACAGCGATATTGATATTGTTGTAGAAGTAAAATCACCGTCATTTGTATTAATGCACGATTTGCGTGAGGCTTTGTCTTCTTTATTCAATTGTAAGGTTGATTTAGTGCGCCTTCGCAAATCATTGCGACCGTTGTTTTTGTCAAACATTAATAATGATGTAGTGTATGTATAATCACCTCAACCTCAGCATTCTGCCTATTATCAACCGCTTGTATTGTCGCTTGAAATCGTCGGGCAGAAACGATATGTCGATAAGGTCGAGCCACTTGATGAGCGCCTTGCGAAACTTCTTGGCAATGTTGTCGAGCACCTTTTCGTTCACTCCCGACGCTATTATCGACTTCTCGAAGTCGCTGCGCTTTATCCTTGCCTTCTTGCCATTGAGCGTAAGCGCAAGTTCTTCCTTGTCCTCGGGCATAACGATGGCTGTCGAAAGGAGGTCGTAGGCGGGCGTTAGCGTGTAGCCGAGGGGTGTCTTGTATAGCGAGAAGTTCTTGAGGTGCATGTCCGAATTGCCCGTTATCCACGAGAACACTACCACTTCCCAGTAGTTCACGAGGTCAAGTTGGGGCGTGGCTGAATACTTCTTTATCTGCTTTGCTATCTGCTCGTACGACCCTTTGTACTTGTATTCCGTCAGACGTTCGGACAGTTGGCACATGTCTTCCATTGCTATCTTCATGCCATTGCGCTCGCGGTCGATGCGACGGGTGATGTAACACAGCTCGCCGTCGGCAAAACGGATGAGCGAATGGGGCACTACGGCTATCTTTGCAGCCTCAGCCATGTGCATGGTGAGGTCTTCGAGCTCCGGCAAAGCACGATAAGCGTCGGTCTGAGGTTTCAGAATGTAGCGTCCCCAAAGTCCTACTATGGTGAAACGGTCGGGCTCGTTGCGTCCGCCGGGATTTACATCGAGCGACAGTTTGGCCTGAACACCGGTCAGCGTTGTCTGCGCCCGCACTACTCTTTTTGCCAATTCAGCAATCTGACTGCGACGATAAGGCAGCGCAGGAGCCTCCTTCACGCCGAACAATTTGCGTGCGCAGGCTGGATGGAAGTCGGTTTGCCCGTCTTTCAGAGGCTTATAGCAGTATAGACATCTGTTCATAGTCAATGGAGTGTTAATGTGGTTAGGTGGGTTTGTTGGGTTAGACATCTTCTACGGGCACTACGCTGACCGCCCCGATGCAGTCCTTGCAGCATGCAAGCAAGAGTGACATGCGGTCGCGCTGGTTGATTTTCCAGCTGCGTTCGGCAATGTTGAGCAGCCATCCTTCGGGAATTAGTCCGTCGAAGAATGGGAACAGCACCTTGTCTTCGTATGGTTCGCTGCGCAGGGGCATTGTAAGGCTAATCGGTTCGACGTCCGACCGCTGCAGATAATCAGCATCGTAGACAAACGAAAATCCGTTCTCGTCCTCGGTAAGCAGTCCGGCATACCGGTCGTACATGTAAATCTTGGCACTCTTCATTATTCCTCGTATTTTATAACATTTCTACTTGTCGACTCGTTACTTGTGTACTTGTCAACTCGTCTACTTGTCAATTCGTCTACTCGTCACCCATTCTACTTGCTGTCGGCACCGCCCCCAACTCGTGTCCGAACAATGCCAGCACTTGATTTACTTTGTCGAGACGCAGCGTTGGTTTGCCTTGCTCAAGCTCGCGAACGAACCTCAGCCCTACTCCCGACTTCTCTGCTAGGTCTACCTGGGTGAGATTGAACATCTTGCGACGCTCCTTTACGAATGTTGATATTGGTGTATCCATATCGAATAGTTATGTTGAATTATACCCTTTCGGGTGCAAATATAACGAATTTATTTTATATTGCACCCGAAAGGGTATAAAATTATGATGCCAATATTATTAAAATAAAAAAAACCGTACTGTTTCTTTGTAAAATCCATGCAAAACCGCTACTTTTGTTTTTATATATTAACCTTTCAATCCAACTTACTATTATGCTCGTAAAGACTTATTCTGCTGCTGTGAACGGTCTTGATGTGACCACTGTGACTGTTGAAGTGAACATTGTACCCGGTGTGATGTATCGCATGACGGGACTGGGCGACATGGCTGTAAGAGAAGGTCGCGACCGCATAGCATCTGCCGTTCAGTTCAACGGATATAAGTTTCCGCACGGCGACATTACCATAAACCTTGCTCCAGCCGACCTCAGAAAGGAGGGAAGCTCGTTCGATCTGCCGCTTGCCATCGGCATTTTGGCGGCAAGCGGAGCCATAACAAGCGATGTGCTCAACCAGTTTATGATGGTGGGAGAATTGGGCCTTGACGGAAAACTGCAACCTATAAAGGGCGCATTGCCTATTGCCATAAAGGCGAGGAAGGAGAAACTCAGGGGACTGATTGTGCCGAAGCAGAACGAACGCGAAGCTGCTGTGGTCAACAACCTCGAAGTTTACGGCATGGAAAACATCCTTGACGTAATAAAACTGCTTACCGGTGCCTCGGTGTTTGAGCCTACTATCGTTGACACACGACGCGAATTTTACGAGCAGCAATACAAATACGACCTCGACTTTGCCGACGTTCGCGGCCAGGAGAACGTGAAGCGTGCCCTGGAAGTAGCTGCGGCGGGCGGTCACAATCTGATAATGGTGGGCCCACCGGGCTCGGGCAAGTCGATGATGGCAAAGCGTCTGCCCTCCATACTGCCTCCGTTGTCGCTCGCCGAGAGTCTGGAGACAACGCAGATACACAGCGTTGCGGGCAAGTTGAGGCGTGGCACGTCGCTCATTTCGCAACGTCCGTTCCGCTCGCCACATCATACCATCAGCGAAGTGGCGCTTGTCGGCGGTGGCACGAACCCCCAGCCGGGCGAGATTTCGTTGGCTCACAACGGCGTTCTTTTTGCCGACGAGCTGCCGGAATTCAACAAGCAGACCCTCGAAGTGCTGCGCCAGCCGCTCGAAGACCATAAGATAACCATCTCACGATCAAAATATACTGTTGAATTTCCATGTTCCTTTATGTTCATCGCTTCGATGAACCCATGCCCTTGTGGCTACTACAACGACCCAACGCACAAATGTTGCTGCACACCGGGACAAATACAGCGCTACATGAACAAGATTTCGGGCCCGCTGCTCGACCGCATTGACATACAGTGCGAGATAAGCCCCGTGCCGTTCAAAGACATATCAAAGGCGGCGCCAGGCGAGGCGAGTGCCACCATACGCCAGCGCGTCATCAAGGCACGCGACATACAGGCGGAGCGATATCGCACACACAAAGGCATACACTGCAACGCGCAGATGACGGAGCGCATGATTCACCAGTTCGCCGAGCCTGACGAAGCCTCCATCGCTCTCCTGCGCACCGCCATGGAGAAATTCTCGCTCTCCGCCCGCGCCTATAACCGCATACTTAAGGTGGCGCGCACCATCGCCGACCTTGACGGCTCAGAACGTGTGGAGGTGCAGCACATCAGCGAGGCCATTGGCTACCGCAACCTCGATAGAGGCGATTGGGCAGAACGCAGAATGTATTAGGAACTATGAAAGTAATAAATTAATTTTTATCAAAATGAGACATATCATAAACATATTAGTAAGCATTGCTACTATCTGTCAGTTTTTTGCCTCTGTTTTTAATATGCTCAATATGAAGAAACCAGAGACGATTGAGGATTCTCTATATAATGATTTCGTGCTTATTGGATGTTCTTGTTCTTTTATAATCGGACTCATTTTTATTCTAACATACAATTTCAGATGTAAATTTCTTAATAGTAAAACAATTAATCTTTCCTTCTTGGTAATTGTACTGTTTGCAGTCTATGTACATATTTACCAATTGTTTATTCAAAAAGATTTAATGTTGGTATCGGGTATTCTCCTTTTAGTTGATATTTTTGTGGGAACAAAAGGGTGTAAAATAATTATACAAAGCAAGGTAAGATAAATCAAAAGAAACCCAAATGACATTTATTAGAAACTTCATAACATGTATATTTAGTATTATTCAAATAAGCATGAGAACAATAAAAATACTGTTGATGCTTTTACTGACAGCCTCACAATCAGCCTTGGCGTTTAACCAGAAGACAGATACTGTAATTGTGACCAATGACAGTTGCGGAATCGTTCAGTTTATAGTTACAATTGACAATACTGACAGTGAATCTTTGTGGATTTGGCTTGACAGCAATGACTATGGTCATGACCGCAAGAAAGCTATCAGACGATACCTGATGAAGCGCAGAGGAGACTTCTCTATTTTTGACATCGGTGCCGACCCAAATATGATAGGGGAATGGTGGCATCCTTCTGCGCCGAAATACTGCTTTGTCAAATACTTGGAACCAGGCAAAACTTTCACTATTGTATTTTATAGTGAGAAGGCATTAACGCCCGACTGTTGGAATTGTAAAAACGCCATCGATGACATTAGGGTTTTCAGTGATCGGGAGATAAACGAATACTGCCCTGGATTAGAAGCACCATATAGCATAAAACGAATTTCATATCCACATAATGTCATTTCATTCCCAATAAATGCAGATAAATTATCTGACACAATATCAGAGTAGTTAAAATATGTGGGACGGATTTTCTTAGACCGCATCGACATCCAGTGCGAGATAACGCCCGTGCCTACAACCGCATACTGTAGGTGGCGCGCACCATCGCCGACCTCGACGCCAGCGACAGAGTGCAGCCACACCACCTCGCCGAGGCCATAGGCTACCGCAACCTCGACCGTGGCGATTGGGCGGAGAGGTAGTCAGCCGAACCTTAAGGACCTCACGAACGTGCGTCCCCCCTCAAAAAAAACTTGGTGATGCCACGATGCTTCCCTTAGCAAGGATAAAGAATAATCACTATAAAACAGTAAAATTTACAAATTAAACGAGAATGATAGCCTCTCTATAATTAGTCGAGCCTTAAAAACTTCGCACATGCGCGCATGTGAATGCATTATATGTGATAACCGACCATTGTCCCTCTGTCATGAGCCTCCTAATGACCCATTTGAAAAGGCACAAAAAGAGCCTCATGGCTCTTTTGAGGTTATATGCGGCAGCAGCGAGCATGACATTTATAGAGTCTCCGAAAAGACCCTTGTAGAAGTTCCGTCCCAGACGATGGTCGCTCTTGCGTCCACGACCGTCCTTTCCCTTATTCCTGTCATCCTCCTCCTTCTTCTTGTCCTCCATGGCAAGATTGATGTGGATGCTTTCCTTGAGGATAAGCTCCACGCCCTCCTCTCCGATACGGTGACGGAAATGTACAAGCTCGGATGAGGCGTAAGGTGCAGATATACTGAAAGCCTCAAGACCGCAAAAGTACTGATAGTAGGCAGACAGGTAATAATCCCTCTAAACCAATGGCTCACCCGATAAACCATGGGGATAATTCTTTGGTTCTATAGATTATTTATACCTTTGTACCATGAATAATCAAGGACTTTTAGCATTGGCACAGTTAATTCTGCCATCAGAGATACTTTCAAATTTTGAAGTAGTACGCGTAGAAGAAGAGGCATCCCTTATTCGCATCTATCTTGACGAATCGGTTAAGGCTGAATATAAAGAGAATACAGAAATTGAATCCAATGGGTTCTGTGACGCCGCAACTATACGTGACTTCCCAATACGCGACAAAGGCGTTGATTTAATTGTCAGAAGACGCAGATGGTATGACAAGCAGAATAATCGATACTTCTCCGACTCTTATAACCTAAAGGCAGAAGGGACCCGCTACTCAAAAGAGTTTGCGGCTTTTTTAAAAGGAGTGTATGGAGACAATTCCTACGACCTCCCGTTCGCTTGACCGCTATTATCACATAAACGGTGATACGTTTGAAAAGCAATACAAGGAAGTACTCAGCGGCTACCGTGAATGGTCAGAACTTTCACATGCAGAAGACTGGCTTGTCTTTCCCGAAAACATAGGTGAAAGCCTCTGCATTGAAGAAACGGCTCCAAGCAATGGCGAGTTGTACACGATAGTAAGCAACAGATCTTCACGTGGAGGCAAAGGTACCATCGTTGCGATAGTAAAGGGTGTGGCGGCAGATGCTGTCACAAAAGCACTTATGCGCATTGGCGAGGACAAGAGACAGATAGTAAAGGAAATAACAATGGATATGTCGAATTCCATGCAGCTTATAGCCAGACGCTGTTTCCCGAATGCAATGCGTACTATAGACCGCTTTCATATACAGAAACTTACATATGATGCCTTGCAGGAGATGCGCATCGCATATAGATGGGAGGCCATTCAAGCAGATACGGAGGCCAGAGAAGAGGCCAAATTCCTGGGCAAAGCATATACTCCAATTGTGCTTGCAAACGGTGACACCCACAAGCAGTTGTTGGCTCGCAGTAGATATCTGCTTTTCAAATCACCCGACAAATGGACGGAAAGTCAGAGGAAAAGAGCAGAGGTGCTCTTTGAAATATATCCAGACCTTAAAGAGGCTTATTCTCTCACACATTCGCTAAGAATGATATTTTCCAAGAATACCATCAAAGATGCAGCAAGACTCTCGCTTGCACGCTGGTACAATAAAGTGGACGATTCCGGTTTTAAGAGTTTCAATGTTATTGCCGCCACACTTTACGAGCATTATGATGAAGTATTGAACTTCTTTGTCAATAGAGCAACTAATGCCTTTGCTGAATCATTCAATGCTAAAATAAAGGCGTTTAGAGCTGCTTTAAGAGGAGTAACGGATATAAAGTTCTTTCTTTTCAGACTTACAAAACTATATGCCTAATCCCCTTGGTTTATCGGGTGAGCCAAACCAATCGGCTTTGCATTGGTTACCTGAGCGAAACGGATGCAAGCCGAGCCAA
>OIWM01000202.1_pt1 | contig 75608 bp, 58 predicted proteins | sample 1587451 | NCBI WGS metagenome assembly OIWM01 (sample SAMEA3888907, study PRJEB22519) | human gut metagenome | biome: human gut; feature: human-associated habitat; material: faeces | place: Denmark | collected 2011 | reverse complement strand
CGCCAGAAGGGACTCGAACCCCTGGCCTACTGCTTAGAAGGCAGTTGCTCTATCCTGCTGAGCTACTGGCGCAAGCAAAGCGTGGAGCGGGTGATGGGAATCGAACCCACGTAACCAGCTTGGAAGGCTGGAATTCTACCATTGAACTACACCCGCAGGTCCAAAGGCGGTCTTTGGCGACATCAGTTATCATACCAAAAGAGGGGGGCTTTGTCAACCGTTTTTCAGAATTTAGCGGGAGAATTTTGCGAAAAAGGTTGTCACCGACCGGCGGATGTGCTAAAATCTTAATGTAGTATGCACTATTTCATGAAAGGACGATTTTTTCCTATGTCTGGACATTCCAAATGGAATAATATCAAACGCAAAAAGGGCGCTTCCGATGCGGCCAAGGCCAAGGTATTCACCAAGGTGGCCCGTGAGATGTCGGTAGCGGTAAAGGAGGGCGGCGCCGATCCCGATACCAACGGTAAGCTGCGCGACTGCATCGCCAAGGCCAAGGCTGCCAATATGCCCAACGAGAATATCGAGCGCTGCATTAAGAAGGCTGCGGGCAGCGAGGATAAGAACAGCTACGAAGAGATGGTATATGAGGGCTACGGCCCCAACGGTGTTGCCGTAATCATTGAATCGCTGACCGATAACCGCAACCGTACCGCCGGTGACTTGCGCCATTACTTTGATAAGTGCGGCGGCAACCTGGGCCAGAACGGCTGCGTTTCCTATCTGTTTACCAAGAAGGGCCAGATCGTCATTGATAACAGCGAGGGCGAGCTGGACGAGGAGAAGGTGATGGAGGACTGCTTTGATGCCGGGGCCGAGGATGTGGATTTCGATGAGGATACCATTGAGGTGTATACCGGGGTGAATGAGCTGCGCGAGGTGCGCGAGGCGCTGGAGAAGAAGGGCTATACCTTCCTTTCCGCCGAGCCGGCCTATATCCCCAGCACCTACACCGCCCTGCCGGAGGACGCCGCCGATAAGATGACCCGTCTGATGGACCTGCTGGATGACTGCGATGATGTGCAGGGCTTCTGGCACAACTGGGAAATGTAATATCCCCGCAAATATTCCAAGAGCGGCGCCCCCAAAGCGCCGCTTTTTTGGCAAAAGGGAGGGCAGACTATGAAAGGAGTGCGTCTGATAGCTGCGACGCTGTGCGCGCTGCTGGTGCTGGCGGTCCCGGTCATGGCTGATGGCTGGGAGCTTCCCGGCGTGGTTGACCCAAATGACACGCCTGCGATGGAACAGCCCGCTGAGCCATCCAAGGAACCAGAGTCGGCTCCATCCACGGAGCCGCCGCAGGAACCCACCGGGGACGGTGCCGGAAATAATGCCGGAGATGTTGTGGGAACAGACGGCGCCGGGACAGAGAACGGGAATTCTTCCCAGCTGGATGACGGCCTGTGGGGCGATTGGAGTAACCCGAGCAATATCCCCGGTATGGAGGAGCCCTCCGAAGCGCAGCAGGAGCTGGAGGAGGCCCGCCGGGAGCTGGAGGAAAAACAGCAGCAGCGCGATGAGGCGTTCCGGGAGGCGGAGCGGGAAAATGCCGCCCTGCCGGAGGAAGAAGAGAAGCAGAAGAAGCCCGCCGGCAGCAAGGCGGCCGATGCCGCCCCCACCGAGCTGGTGCTGCCCCAGCGGGAAGCGAGAACCGGCAGCCCGGTGCGGTACATCCTCATCGGGGCGCTGCTGGCCGGGGCCCTTTGCATTGCCATTTACCTGTTTACCCACCCGGCGCGGGAGGACGACCCCGCCGATGAAACCAAACCATGAGAAGCCACGATCCGAAAGGAGGAGCGCCCATGCCGGAGCCGAACCTGTGCCGCCACTGTTTTTCCGTACTGGAGGAGGGGGAGACGGTCTGTTCCGCCTGCGGGCAGAAGCCGGAGGCCCCCAACCCCGATGTCGCCCTGCCGCTGGGAACGGTGCTCTCCGGGCAGTACCGCGTGGGGATGGTGCTGCACCACAATGACCTGCTGACCACCTATCTGGCCTGGGATACCGAAAAAGACCGCAAGGTGCAGGTGGAGGAATTCTTCCCCGGCATCCTGAAGCGGGCAGAGGACCATAAGGGCATCCTGCTCATCTCCGCCGAGAGCAAGACACTGTTCCGCACCATGGCCAGCGACCTGCACGACCGCTGGAAGCGCCTGATGGAAGTGAACCACAAGGCGATGCTGAAAACACTGGTGCTTTTTTCCGAAAATGACACCCTGTACCGGGTGACCGAATATCTGCGCATGGAGCCGCTGGAGGAGTATCTTTCCCGCCAGAAGGGAGAGATGAGCCTGACCGATGCCCGGCAGCTCATCAGCCCGCTTATTTCGCTGCTTAGCCAGCTGCACAATATGGGCCTGACTCACTGCGGCATCTCCCCGCAGAACATCTATGTGGACAGCCGCAAGCGGGTCATCCTGGATGGCTTTGCCCTGCCGGAGCTGCGCACCGTGGGCAACGGCCTGCACGCCGAGCTTTACGCCGGGTACAGCGCCCCGGAGCAGTATTCCAAGGCACTGTGGCAGGGAGAATGGACCGATATCTACTCGCTGGGAGCGGTGCTGTACCGCATGCTGGCGGGACAGGCCCCGGTAAGCGCCGAGCTGCGCGGGGAAAGGGATGATTACCTGGCGCCGCTGGGTAAGCTGCGCCCCGACCTGCCGGAGCATGTCTGCGAGGGCATCATGAAGGCACTTTCGGTGGATCACAAGCAGCGCTACCGCTCCATGGAGGCGTTTTCCGCCGCCCTGCTGGAGGAAGCCGGTGCCAATACCGCTGTGTTCCGGCCGGAGGCCCCGCCCCGCCCGACGGAAAAACCGGCGGCCGCGGGCCCAAAGCAGTTTTCTCCGCCCATGGTGCTGCTGGCGGTGCTGCTGGCGGTCAGCGTCATCGGGAATGTCCTTTTGGCGCTGTGGAACAGCGGCGCCTTTGACGGCAAGGAGCAGCCCGCCACCCCGGTGATGGAGCGCAGCCTGGAGGGGTACTATCTGCCGGCGATAGAGGACGAGCTGGAGCAGATGAGTGGGTATAATTTCATCTACCGCTATGAGTACAGCGATACCTACCCCAGCGGGGTGATCTATAAGCAATCGCTGGCGGTGGGGCAGGTGCTGCCGGAGGATGGCAGCGTGACGCTTTATATCAGCAAGGGACCGCAGTATACCGTCATGCCGGACCTGTACGGCGCCAATGAAGCCTACGCCATCCGCATCCTTACCGATTGCCAGATCAGCTATACCATCGTCTACGATACCAACCCGGAAACGGGTGGGGAGCCGGGTACGGTGGTGGGCACCAGCATCGCGCCGGGCAGTCCCGTCGGGCCCAGGACCGCCGCCGAGGTGGATACCGTCACGGTGACCATCAAGGGCGCTTCGGAGGAGCCATTCTACGGCTGAACAGAAGAATAAACCAAAGCCCGCGGGAGAGGCGCTCTCCTGCGGGCTGATTTTTATTTTGCGGCGGCGAATGGAAAAAAGGGTGGGAGGACAGGAGGACGGGCCGCAGATAGGCTGATGCCTGACAAGGTCCGGACGCGCAGTCATCGCCGCCTTTTGCCGGTGCCGCCGGTCACAGCGCCCGGGGAACGCTACAACAGCGTGCGGCAGCTGGGGGTGATGGATTCCTTGAGATGCTCCATCATGCGCAGGGCGGCATCCAGGGTGCTCAGCAGCTCGGCCCGGTCATCCTCCAGGCAGTAGGCCGGCAGCTCCGAAAGGTGCTCCATGATATTATCCAGATGGTCGTGCCGCACATACAGCAAAAACCGGGGCTCCATGCCGTTCCATTCCGCCATCAGCTCCTCGCATTGGCGCTGGGCGGTGGCGGCGCCTTCTTTTTCCACCTGCTGCCGTACCGCCGCCGTGTGCTCCGTAAGCCGATCGATGCTTTGCTGCATATCCACCAGCGTGTAAATGCTGATGCCGATGATAATAAGCAAAATGCCCACCGCCGCTAAAAATCGTTTCATCGGCCACGCTCCTTCGCCACAATATCACAGCTGCCATCGGGGCAGGCGACCATCAGGTACACCTCATCAATTTTGAGCTTTTGGGCGGCGGCTTTCTTTTCCACCCAGCGCAGGTCCTTGCCGCTGCGGCGCAGGGCCTCGTGCATCACGGTGCCCTCGCACACCACAGCCAGCGGCGGGGCGTTATCCTCCGGCTGATCCGGCATGGCCAGCACCTGCGGCGTTATCGGGCGGTTCTGGTACTTCTGGTAGACGGAGAGCTTGCCGTTGGTCTCCACCACCGCAAACTCCACCTCCTCTGCCCGAAAGATGCCGTTCTGCCGCAGCTGGATCATCAGGTCATCGGCGGAAAAGCGCAGCTCCCGCATTTCCCGCTGGTCTATTTTCCCATCGTGGATGATGATAATGGGCCGCCCGGAGACAATGCGCCGCAGCCGGGCGCTTTTCAAGCAGAGGAAGGAGGTCAGCACCTCGAAGCACATGAGCGCCAAAATGGGCAGAAGCCCCGCGAACATGGGGCTGTCCGTTTCCTCAATGGTGAGGGTGGCGATATTGGAAATGAGGATGGTGATGACCAGCTCCGAGGGCTGAAGCTCCCCGATCTGGCGTTTGCCCATCAGCCGGATGCCGAACACCACCACAAGATACAGGATCATCGTCCGCAAAAATGTGACCAGCACAAAAAATCACCTCGCATGGAGGGTATTATTTACGGATTTGGGCGGCATATTCCCGCACATATTCCGGCGGCCGCGGCGAATAATGAAAAGGAATTTCCCCGGCAGGGAAAATGATATTTTCGGCGAAGAAAACCGCATCGCGCGTCAGCCTGCCCACGGCGCTTCCTGGCCCGCCTGCGGCTTTCTCCTGCCGGGAAAGACCCGATATCTGCCGGGGAGCGGCGCCGAGTGGAGGGAGAAATGATGCCGGAAAAACTGGACAGCAGCATTGTGCTGCTGCGGGAGCGCATTGAGCAGGGGATGCGCGGCTCCGCCGATCTCATTTTGGATGAATTTGAGCTGGCCGGGGTAAAGGGCCTGGCTTTTATGTTCGATGGTCTGGTAAGCAATACCCAGGTCAGCGATTTTTTGCTGCGCCCCATAAACCGCATGGCCCCGCCGGAGGCCGACCCGGAAAAGCTGTGGGAGTACCTGCGCTCACAGTTTTTGTTCAGCAGCGAGCAGGGCATCGTGGAAACCTACGAGGATCTCTTTACCAAGGCGATGAGCGGCTTTGCCATGGTGATGCTGGATGGTGTGCCCCGGGCGCTCTCGCTGGGCTATCAGGGCTTTGAGACACGGGGCGTGGGGGAGCCCGCCATGGAGAAGAACCTCCGCGGCTCCCGGGAGGGCTTTACCGAAAGCAACAATACCAATACCGCCATGGTGCGCCGCCGGCTCAAATCCCCCAATCTGACGGTGGAAACGCTGTACCTGGGCCGGCAGAGCCGCACCAATGTGCGCCTTTGCTACCTCAGCGATGTGGCGGCGCCCGAAACGGTGGAGGCCGTGCGGCAAAAATTGCGGGAGGCTTCTCTGCCGCTGGTGCTGGACAGCGGCTTTTTACAGGCGTTCATCGGCAAGGGGGCGGCGTCGCTTTTCAGCGGGACGGGCACCACCCAGCGCCCCGATACCCTGTGCGCCAAGCTGGCGGAGGGCAGAGTGGGCGTTATGGTGGACGGCAGCCCCAATGTGATGATCGCGCCCTACCTCTTCACCGAGCATTTCCATACGCTGGATGACTACACCCAGCGACCCTATTTTACGGCGTTTGTGCGGCTTTTGCGGCTGGCAGCGTTCTTCCTTACGGTGCTGCTGCCGGGCTATTATGTGGCGGTGGTCACCTTCCACCCGGAGCGTATTCCCCGGATGCTGCTGCCCGCCTTCCTCGGCTCTGTTTCGGCCACGCCGCTTTCCGCTATGGGGGAAGCCTTGGCCCTTTTTTTGCTGTATGAGCTGCTGCGGGAGGCAGGGCTGCGCCTGCCGGATGCCATTGGGCATACCCTCAGTGTGGTGGGCGGCATCGTCATCGGGGATGCCATTGTGACCGCCGGACTGGTGGGCCTGCCCATGATCATCATTATCGCGCTGACCGCCGTAAGCGCCTTCGCGGTGCCCAGCCTGTACGAGCCGGTGACCATTCTGCGGTTTTTATTCATCTTCATCGGCGGGATATTGGGGCTTTACGGCATGGTGCTGGGCTTTTTGGTGCTGGTGGTCAACCTGTGCAGCCTGCATACTTTGGGCACACCGCTCACGGCGCCCATCGCGCCGTGGCAGCCCCGCACCCTGCGGGATCTATTCTGGCGCAGCGGCTGGCAGCGGCTGGGGCAGGAGGACTACAATGTGTCCTCCGCCCGCCAGCGGGAAAGGGGGCAGACCGATGACCAGGACGCGTGAGATCAGCGGCAGCGGGCAAATATTCGCTTTGTTGGTATTATCCCAGTGCTTTTGGCTGCTGTGCTGCCGCCCGTCCCTTGTCAACGGCCTGTTGAGCATGGCGGCCTCGGCGGTGGCCTATGGGGTGGTGTTCCTGCTGGCGATATTCTGCCGCCGCTGCGCTGCCCGGGGGGAGACCCCTCTGTCGCCGGTATTTGCCGCATGGGGTGCGCTCCTTGCGGTGGGATATTTCGCGGTCACGGCCGAACAGCTGCTTTCCGCCGCCCGTGTTCTGTTCGAGGGTGTGTTTTCCCCGCTTCTCCTGCTGCTGGTGCTGCTGGGCGCGGTGTGGGCGGCCGCTGCCGCCGGGCAGGAGGCCCTGGGTCGGGCCGCCTTTGTCAGTCTGTTTTTGTTTTTGATTGCGGTGCTGCTGCTTACCCTTGGGGCGCTGCCGCAGGCTACGGCGCTTAATCTCCGCCTGCCCGAAGAGGATCTTTCCCGCCTAGGGGAGGAGATATTATTCATCCTGCCTCGCCAGATAGAACCTCTGCTGCTGTTGCTGTTTGCCCAGCGGTGCAGCCGGCCGCGGTCTGCCGCCCTGCTGCTGTGGGTGCCCGCCGGTTGGCTGCTGGTCGGCCTTTTGCTGCTATTGGCGGCGCTGGTGCTGGGGCACTACGGCAGCCTGCAGCCCTACCCCATGATGCAGCTGGCCCGGTCGGCCGGGCTTTCCGGCATGGTGCCGGTGTACTGTTTTTTGCTTATCACGGCGGCGTTTTTCCGGCTTATCGGATTGGCGGTCGCCGCCGCGCGGTTGGGCGGTATGGCGGGCTGCCGCCCAAAATGCTCCCTTTGGGCAGGCGTGGCGCTTTCCCTTGGCGGGGTAGCGCTGCTGCACTATACCGGCTGGCCGGATGCTGCCGTTTATCCCATCTTGGCTGTGACGGGCCTGCTTTGGCTGATTTTTGCTCTGCTGCCGCCGCGGGGCACCGGGAATAAGCGGGACCGGCGGCGTTAGCGGCTCAACAGGCGCCAGCCCGATTTCATCGGGCGCCAGCCTGCCCTCGCCGCTGCCTGGCCGCTCGCCGCTTCTGCCCGCCGCCCCGCCCTTTGCTTATCTTCTCATTTAGGAGGTCCCCCATGCCGCTTCGCCGCTTTTTTGTCCTGCTTTTGCCCCTTGCGCTCTGCCTGCTGCCCGGCTGCAGAGAGCGCCCCATCTCCTCCCGTCTGGTCCTTTCCTCCATGGGGGTGGAGTGCTCCGCCCGCCCGCTTACCGCCGTGCTGGAGGTGATCCGGGAGGAGGAAAATGAGACCATCACCGTGCAGGGGGAAAGCTTCACCGCCCTCTTTTCCGCCGCCGAGCGCCAAACCGGGGAGCAGGTCTACCTTGGCGCGCTGCAAAGCATCGTCTTTTCCGGCGTGCCCGATGGCAGCACGCTGCGGGAGTATCTCCGTGCGCTGCTGGCCGATGGAAGGCTTTCCCCCAATACCCAGATCGCCCTGTGCGGGGACGCCCTTTCACTGTATGATGGGGAAGCGCTCACTGGGGATAGCATCACCGCCCTGCTGACCCGCCAATATACCGATAGCCGCCGCAATGGACTCAAGGAGCTGCTGAACCTGCTGGAGGGGACCGGCCGGGATGGTCTGATCCCCTGGCTGACGACGGCAGAGGGCGAGCTGCGGGAAACGGGTGCCATCGCCACCGGGCAAAGCGACTACACCGCCCCCGAGGAGCCGGAGGAGATCTGCCTTATGCTGCTGGGCGAGCGCCCGGAAATGCGCTATGCGCTTTCGGCTGGAGCGGGGGAGGCGAGCATCCTGCTGCGGCGGCTGACCCTTTCTGGGGTCAAATGGGAGGACGAAGCACCCACCGTCACCCTGACGGCGGAAGCCTCTGTACAGTCCGTCGATGGAAACATGACCCGGGAAACGCTGGAAGCGGCCCTGCTGGATGAACTGCAGCGGCGCCTGGCCGCGCTGAATACCCAAATGTCCCGCACCCGCAGCGATCTGCTGGGGCTTTCGGCCCGGGCGGCGCTTTGCGGTCACGATTTACAAAATATCCCCTTGGGGGAGCTCCGCTACACCGTTCACCTGGTCCTGCGGGATCCCCGCGGACTTTTGTCATAGGACGCATTTTTTGGCATCCCTGTCCTTTTGCTGCATCCGCCGCAAGTATTTACATCACATCATCCGCCGCTTCCGGCGCACAGTAGACTATGGGGCGGCGCATCAGTGCGGGCGCGGCCCCGCTTTTGGGGGAAAGGGGGTGAAATCCTTTGAGAAAAGCAATACGCACAGGCTTTTGGATCTTTGGCGCCGCGGTGCTTATGATACTTTCGGCCGCGGTATACTGGCAGGCCCGCCTGCCGGATGAATACGCCCTGACCCGCGGCGGCAGCCTTCGCCTGCCCGGCAATATTACTGCAGTCTATGGCGAGGAGACCGCCGTGGCCCGCAGCGGGGAAGCAACGGCCGAAGCCCAGCTGCGCCTGCCGCTGGGCGTTTCGGTCAAGACTGTTTCGGTGCGCTATGTGCAGCGGGATACCGTGCTGGTCTCCGGCCGTCCCTTCGGCATCAAGATGTTTACCGAGGGATTGATGGTGGTGGGCTTCACCGATTTTTCCGCCGATGGCAGGCGCATCAATCCGGCCCGCAGCGCAGGCCTTGCCACCGGGGATATCCTGCTGAGCCTGGACGGCATCACATTGACCTCCAATGAGCAGATGGGTGCTCTGGTGCAGGGCAGCGGCGGCCGCCCGGTGCAGCTTGTATATCAGCGGCAGGGGCGGCAGTACACCGCCCGCCTCACCCCGCAAAAAAGCCTTTCCGACAGCCGCTGGCACCTGGGACTTTGGGTGCGGGATAGCTCCGCCGGCATCGGCACCGTCACCTACTTTGATGAAAACGCGCGTACCTTCTCCGGCCTGGGGCATCCCATCTGCGATGTGGATACCGGCGAGATCATGACCCTTTCCACCGGGGAGGGAGTGGAAGCGGTCATTACCGGCTATACCACCGGCAAAAGCGGCTCCCCCGGCGAATTGAAGGGCCAGTTTGTGGCGGGGCGCACCTTTGCGGGCCTCACCGCCAATAGCGAATGCGGGGTCTGCGGGGCTCTCCGCCCGGATTATATCCCGCAGGGGGAGCGGCTGCCAGTGGCTTTTTCGCACGAAGTGCAGCCCGGCCCCGCTAAAATGCTGACAACTATTGCAGGCGGCGCTCCGCGGGAGTATGATGTAGTTATCGAGAAGGTGCTGCGGGGCAGCGGCCACGCGGGGCAGAATATGGTCATCCGGGTGACCGATGAGGCGCTGCTGCAAAAAACCGGCGGTATCCTACAGGGCATGAGCGGCTCGCCGCTCGTCCAGAATGGGATGCTGGTGGGCGCCGTGACCCATGTCTTTGTGGATGAACCGGACCGCGGCTACGCGATTTTTGCCGAAACAGTGCGAAACGCCGAGAAAAACCTCGACCAAACCACCCGCAATGCGGCATAGCATCTAATATTGGAAAATATTGGCGAAAACTTTATCAAAAAATATTGAAATATATGTTGAAATCTTTTACAATTTATGGTAACATCAACTCAACGGCCGGATTTCATAACATTTTAGGAGGAGTATTCACATGGAGAACCACAACTATATGCTGATCGCCGATGATGCGGGCGAATTCCGCGATACCTGCAAAGCTGCTTTGGAGGCAAAGGGCTTTGAAGTAGAGGTTTGCCGCAAGGATGGACGCGCTCTTTTGGATATGATCCGGGAGAAGAAGCCCACCGCTGTGCTGATGGAGGCCCTAATGAGCGGCCTGGATGGCCTGGGTGTGCTCATGGCCGTTTCCCGCGGGGAGTGCGGTGTCCAGCCCACCATCTTTACCATGACCGGTATGGATGCGCCCGGCATCACCAATCAGCTGATCCGGGCAGGCTCCGCCTATCACTTTGTCAAGCCGTTCGATCCCGATATCATTGCCGAGCGGGTAGAAATGATGTGCGCCCCGGCCGCCGGGGAAGAAGCGGTTGCCGCGGCCCGTCCCGCCGTGGAAGTGGTGGACCTGGAAACCATCGTCACCGAGATCATCATGGAGATCGGCATCCCGGCGCATATCAAGGGCTACCAGTATATCCGGGATGGCATCATTATGACCGTCCGGGAACCGGAGATCATCAACGGCGTTACCAAGGTGCTTTATCCGGCCATCGCCAAAAAGAACGGTACCACCGCCTCCCGTGTGGAGCGTGCCATCCGCCATGCCATCGAGGTGGCCTGGGACCGCGGGGATGTGGATATTCTCAATTCCTATTTCGGCTATACCATCCACAATCTGCGCGGCAAGCCTACCAATAGCGAGTTCATCGCCATGATCGCGGATAAGATCCGCCTGCGTTATAAAGGCTCCAATTTTACCCTTGCCTGATCCACAAAGGCCAATGCCGGCCGCCCGTCCCCTGCTTACTGGGGAGCGGGCGGTTTTCCCATATATGCCCAGATTTATTACAAATACGAAAATTTGTTCGTTTTTTTTATCCCAAAGTCTTGCCCACCCCACCAAACCTGTGCTACAATTAATTTGGAATGTTGTTTCTATCCGCTACCTCGCGGCTGCCGCGGGCTGCCTTAGCTTTCCCACTTACCCCTTGCCCGATCTATCCCCGCCACCCTGTGCAGCCCGCCCATTGCGGCGGAGCGCCCCCTGCGGGGGCTGCCGCGCCACCCCTGCAGGGCGGCGCGTACCGGGCTGCGCCCGGCGGCTCCGCCGCCGCCCTCCCGGCCATCCCCGCACTTTCCACTAACCACCCACCCGAAAGGAGCCCTGTCCCATGCTGCGAATGATCCTGGGCGAAGCCGGTACCGGCAAAACCACCGAGGTACTCCGCCAGATAAAAGAAGCCGTCGGCCGGCGGCAGTCTGTCCTGCTGCTGGTGCCGGAGCACGCCTCCTTTGAGATGGAGCGCCGGGTCAGTGCCCTCTTTACCGGGGAGGAGCAGCAGTATATCACCCTGCTCAGCTTCCCCCGCCTGGCGGAAAAGATCTTCCGGGAATGCGGCGGCTTGACGCAGCGCCCGCTGGATGAGGTCAGCCGGGCCCTGCTGATGCGGGAAGCCATCAGCGAGGTGCAGGAGCGGCTTACCCTCTACCGGCGGCAGGCAGGCTACACCGGCTTCATTTCCTCCATGCTGCAAACCGTCGCCGATTTTAAGCGCGCTGGCATTACCCCCGCCCGGCTGGAGGAGATCGCCGCCGAAACCGCCGGCACCGCCCTGGGGCAGAAGCTCACCGATCTCCAGCTCATCTACGAGGCCTTCCAGGCCCTGGTGGAGCTGCGCTTCCACGACCCCTTGGATGAACTGGCCCTGGCGCTGGGCCGCGCGACGGAAAAGAACTGGTTCGCCGGCCGCCATATCTGGGTGGATAGCTTCGATTACTTTTCGGTCAGCGAGCGCGCCCTGCTGGAGCAGATGCTCCTCTCGGCGGAAAGTCTCACCCTCTCCATGACCTGCCCCGCCCTGGATGCCGGGGAGGACATCTTCCTTTACCAGAAAAAATTTCTCCTGCGTATGCGTGCGTACGCGGGCGCGCACGCGTTAATGTGCGAGGAGCCCCTCATTCTCACCGAAGATAAACGCCACCAAAGCCCCGACCTGGCCGGGCTGCAAAGGGCCTTTACCCGGCCGGAAACGGTGCCCCCCGCCGCCGGAGAGAGCCTTCGGCTCATCGAGGCGCCGACGGTGTACGAGGAAATGCGGTTTGCCGCCGCCGAGATTGCCCGGCTGGTGCGGGAGGAGGGCCTCCGCTACCGGGATTGCGTCATCCTCTGCCGGGACCTGGACCGCTACCGCAATGCCAAAACCGTGCTGGAGGAATACGATCTGCCCTACTTCTGCGGCGAAAAGCAGAACATCCTCTTCGCGCCGCTGCCGTTTTTCCTGCTCACCGCGCTGGAAGCTGCCTCCGGCAGCCTGAAAACCGCCGCCATCCTGCGGCTGGCCCGCTCTGCTGCCTCGGGGCTTTCTCCCCAGCAGGCCGGCGCCCTGGAAAATTACAGCTTCATCTGGAACATCTCCGGGGAGGACTGGCTGCGCCCCTTCACCGGCAATCCGGAGGGCATGTCCGATGCCGCCCCGGAGGATTACGCCGCCGCCCTGGCCCAGGTGGAGGCCGCCCGCCGCCGGGTCATCGAGCCGCTGGCGGCCCTGCGGCAAAGTCTGAAAAATGCCGCAGGCCCCGACTTTGCGGCGGCGGTGTACCGCTATGCGGAAGCCGCCGGCGCCCTGCAAAACCTGACCAAAAACAGCCCTCTGCCGCAGCGGGAAGCGGTGGACCGCCAGTGGAACAGCCTGGTGGATGTGCTGGACCTCATGACCGACTTTTACCCGGAAAGGGCACTGAACGCCCGGGAGTGGAGCGAGCTGTTCCGGCTGGCCCTTTCCCGCATCGATCTGGGCGAGGTGCCAAATACCGTGGATCATGTCATCCTGGCGGAAAGCGACCGGGTGCGGCTGCAAAGCCCCCGGGCCGTCTTTGTCCTTGGCGTCAATGAGGGCATTTTCCCGGCCAATGGGGCCACGGCAGGGCTTTTTTCCACCCGGGAGCGGGAGGAGCTGAATGCCCGGGGAGCGGAGCTGCCGGTGCTGGGCACCGAAAGCACTCTGCGGGAGCAGTTTGTGCTGTATTCCGCTCTTTCGGCCGCGGCGGAGCGGCTGACCATCACCTATGCCCGGCAGAATATCGCCGGGGATGCCCAGCTGGCCCCGGCGGGCTATCTGCTGCGGGTGCTGCGGCCCCTGCGGGTCACCCCCATCAGGACCGAAGCCTTCCCGGCGGAATTCTGGGTGGTGAATGAGGCTACCGCCAAAAGCCGCTACGCGGCGGCTCTGGGCCGGGACGCCGCGGAGGAGGCCCTGCTGGCCGCCCTGCTGGAGCGGCTGGGAGAGGGGGACTATCCGGCTGCGATGAGACGGGTGTCCATGGACGCCCCGGCCGGGGATATCACCCCGGAAAACGCCCGGCAGCTGCTGGGCCGGGAGCTAAAGCTGGCCCCCACCGCCATCGACCGGTACTACCAGTGCCCTTACCAGTTTTTCTGCGATAAAATGCTGCGGCTGCGCCCCCGGCAAAGGGTGGAATTTTCCCCCTTCGAGTCGGGCTCGGCCATCCACTATGTTTTCCAGCAGATGGTAAACCAGTACGGCAGCCGGGGCCTGTGCGAGCTGACCGACGAGGAGATGGATGGGGAGATCCGCCGCTTCCTCCGGGAGTACATCAACCGGATGGTGCCCGACCCCACCACCGTCACCGCCCGGTTCCGTTACCAGTTTGACCGCCTGCGGCTGATGCTGGGAATCATTGTGCGGCACCTGGCCGATGAATTTTCCCAAAGCGAATTTACCGCCGCCGCTACCGAGGTTTCGGTGGGCGAGGGGGGAGAGGTGGCCTCCCCGCGGCTGAGCGCCGGGGACGGCACCCCCATCTCCCTGCGCGGCTCCATTGACCGGGTGGACCTTTACCACGGCCCGGAGGGAGACTACCTGCGGGTCATCGATTACAAATCCGGCGCCAAGGAATTCAAGTTTGAGGAAGTGCCCTATGGACTCAATATGCAGATGCTCATCTACTTGTACGCCGCCTGCGGCGATGAGAACCACCGCTTTGGCAGCCCGCAGCCGGCGGGGGTGCTGTACCTGCCCAGCCGCCTGGAGGCGCTGGAGGTCACCATGGATACCACCAGCGAAAGCCTGGCGGCCGAGGTGAATGAATCCCTGCGGATGAAGGGAATGCTGCTGGAGGATGAGGACATCCTGCGGGCCATGGAGCAGCAGCTGGCCGGGGTGTATATCCCCGCCAAGATAAAGCAGAACGGCGAGTTTTACCGGGGCTCCCGGGTTTACAGCCGAGAGGTCTTTGCCAAGCTGCGGGAGACCGTTTACGGCAACATAGAGCAAATGGGCACCGACCTGCTGGCCGGTAAGGTGGCCCCCTGCCCGGCACGGGGCGGCAGCAGCGAGCCCTGCAACTACTGCCCCTATGCGGGGCTGTGCAATAATACCGAGCCGGAGGCTCCCCACCGGGAGTTGGGCGGAAAGGAGGAGACCGAATGAGCGCGCGCGAATGGACCCCGGCCCAAAAACAGGCCATCACCACCCGGGGCGGAGATCTTCTGATCTCGGCGGCGGCGGGCAGCGGCAAGACCGCTGTGCTGACCGAACGGGTGCTGACCCTCATCACCGACCCGGAGCGCCCGGTGGATATCGACCGGCTGCTTATTGTGACCTTCTCCAATGCCGCGGCGGAGGAAATGCGGCAGAGAATCGCGGCCCGGCTGTACGAGCGAATGGAGCAGGAGCCGGAAAACGCCGTGCTGCGGCGGCAGAGCCTCCTGCTGGGCAACGCCGAGATCTGCACCATCCATGCCTTTTGCTACCGGCTCATCCGGGAGAATTTCCAGGCGCTGGGGCTGCCCGGCGATATGGCCCTGGGCCGGGATGGGGAGGACGAGCTTTTGCAGGCGGCGGTGCTGGAGCAGCTGCTGGATGAGGAGTACGAAAAGGCCGAGCCGGCCTTCATGCGGCTCATCGAGCTGTTTTCCGGCAGCCGGAATGACCGCAGGGTCATGGCCTCGCTGCTGCTTCTATACCGTTTTCTGCGCAATCATCCCTTCTACCGGGACTGGGCCGCGGAGTACATCACCGCCGATACCGAAACACCGCTGGATGAGACCATCTGGAGCGGGCTGCTGCGGCAGCGGGCCGCGGAGGCCCTGCAATACGCCGACGACCTGCTGCGGGACTGCATGGATCTGCTGGGGCAGAGCAACGACGAGATGCTGTGGGAAGTGGTGACGCCGGTGATCATGCAGGACCGGGAGATGCTGGCCCGGCTGATGACCGCGGTGACGCAGGAGGAATGGGACATTGCCATGACCCGGATGCTGGAGGCGAGCTTTCCGCAGTTCCCGCGGAAAAAGTGGACCGACGCCGAGACCAAGGATACGGTGCTGCGGCTGCGCCGCCGGGCCGCCGAGGCCGTGACGGAGCTTAAGACGAAGGTCTTCCTGATGGGGGAGACGCAGTACCGGGAGGACCAGCAGAAGCTGGCCCCGCTGATGGAGCGGCTGTGCGCGCTGATTCTGGAATTCGACAGCCGGTACGCCGCCGCCAAGCTGGAACGGCGAAAGCTGGACTTTGGCGACATGGAGCACGACGCCCTGGCCCTGCTGGCGCGGCCGGACGGCACCCCGACCGCCCTTGCCGCGGAGCTGGGCAGCCGGTATGCCGAGATTATGCTGGATGAGTACCAGGATACCAACGCTCTGCAGGAGAGGATCTTTGCCGCGCTGACGGCGGGGGGCTGCCACCGCTTCATGGTGGGGGATGTCAAACAGAGCATTTACGGCTTCCGGGAGGCCTGTCCCGAAAACTTCCTGGAGAAGCGGGAAAGCTATGCTCCGGCGGAGGAAGGGTCCTTCCCGGCAAAGATCGCCCTAAACGCCAACTTCCGCACCCGGCGGGAGATCACCGGCTTTACCAACCGGCTGTTCAGCCGCATTATGACCCAAAGAACGGCGGGAATGGACTACCTGCCGGAGGATGAGCTGGTTTCCTCCCTGCCGTATGACTATACCATCGGGCGGCCGGTGACGGCGCTGGTCATCAACCCGCCTGTGGGGACCCCGGTGGCCGACTGCCGCAAAATGGAGGCCGAGCAGGCGGCGGAGGAGATCGGGATACTGCTGAAAGCGGGCTTTACCGTGGAGGAAAACGGGGGCCGACGGCCGGTTCGGCCGGGGGATATCTGCATCTTGATGCGGAGCGCCAAAAACCGGGAGCAGTACTACATAGACGCCCTGCGGGAAAGGGGCATCGGCGCCCGGAGCGCCAAAAACGAAAACCTGCTGGAGGTAAGAGAGGTAAAAACGGTGGTGAGCTACCTGGCCGTGCTGGCCAACCCCATGCTGGACCTGGAGCTGGCCGAGGTGCTGGCAAGCCCGATGTATGGCTTTACTGGGGACGATCTGGCGACCCTGAGAGCGGCCGGCCGGCAGGAGCGACTGTACCAGAACCTGCTGAGCAAAACGGCGGAGAGCGGCAAATTCGCGGCTTTCCTGCGGGACTACGACCTGCTGCGGGCCAAAATGCAGGAGCTGCCCGCCGCTGAGCTGATCCGGGAGATATGCGAGGTGACCGGCTACCGGGAAAAGTGCCGGGTGCTGCCGGAGGGCGAGACCGCGGTGGCCAACCTGCGGCTGCTGCAGGCCCATGCGGCCGAGCACGAAAAGGACGGCCGTGGCGAGAGTGACTTTGCGGAATACCTGCGGCGGCTGGCCCAGCGGGGCTGTGTGCTGCCCAGCGCGGCGGCGGCCGGCGGCGACGCTGTGACCGTGACGACCATTCACCGCAGCAAGGGACTGGAATACCCGGTGGTGTTCCTGGCCGGGTGCAATGAGCGGTTCCGCAAGGCGGAGGAGAGCAGCGACATCGCCATGGACCGGGAGCTGGGCTTTGCCTGCAAGCTGCGGGATAACTACACCATGCTGCAGCATAAGACCCTGCCGCTGGCGGCCATGCAGCTGCAGAACCGCAAGACCCGGCTGCAGGAGGAGATGCGCATCCTGTATGTGGGGCTGACGAGAGCAAGGGAAAAGCTGTACCTGATGGCTACGGGGTCCAAGATCACCGAAGGGCTGGAGGAGCTGGGGATGATAGCCGCGGAAAGCGGGGAATACCGGGCCGCCGCCGCGGTGAGCAGCTGGGACTGGCTGCGGGGCACCGTGATGCAGGAGCAGGGCCTGGAGCTGAGGATCATACGGCCGGAGGAGCTGCCGCCGCCGGAGAGTGAAGAACTGGAACAGGCGCAGGAGGCCATCCCCGTGGAGGGGGAGGCCCTGCAGCGGCTGGAGGAGAAGCTGAGGTTCAGCTACCCCTACCCGGCCGATACCGTGACCCCCAGAAGGATGGCGGTGAGTGAGCTGGCCGAACGGGCCGCAAGGGAGCATTATCTGCTGAAGCGCAGGCCCAAGTGCCTGACCCGGCAGGAGGCGACCGCGGCCGAGCGGGGCAATGCCGCCCACCGGGCGATGCAATTTGCCGACCTGACGGCGCTGAAAAAGGACCCGAAGGCCGAGATAGAACGGCTGGTGGCCGAGGGCTACCTGTACCGGGAGGACGGCGGGCTGATCGACACCGGGGTGCTGGAAAAGCTGATGAACTCCCCCCTGGGCGAGCGGATGAGAAAAGCCGACCGGGTGGAGCGGGAAATGCGGTTTTTGCAGGAATTCACCCCGGAGGAGCTGGCGGCCATAGACCCGGCGCTGCGGGTGCCGGGGACGACGCTCATCATGGGGGCGGTGGATGCCGTGCTGGTAGAAGGGGACCATGCCGTGCTGCTGGACTATAAGACCGACCGGGTGGCGGCTCCGCAGGAGCTGACCGGGCGGTATGCCCTGCAGCTGAAGCTGTACGCGGCCATGGTGCGGCGGCAGTTTGGTCTGCCGGTGACCGAGGCGGTGCTGTATTCGTTCTGCCTGGGGCAGGCGGTGAAAGTGGAGCTGTGAGGCCTTTTCTGAGGAGAAAAGGCGGGAAAAGAATTTTGGCCAAGTTGGCGGTCGCCTGGCGGCGAAAGCCTCCCTTGTGCAAAGGGAGGTGGCACGGCGCAGCCGTGACGGAGGGATTGTCGGTAGATACTATGACTTAGTTTTATCTCTCTTTTCCTACGGAGCCAGTTTGCAGTCGCCTAACGGCGGGGCGGAGTCACCCTCCGGTGACTTAGCGACGCCGACAGGCGAGATGATACTTTGGCATGATTTGTGCCATCAATCCCTCCGGTTCGCTCCGCGCACCATAGCCTCCCTTTACACAAGGGAGGCTATGGTGCGGAGCCCTCCCCTTACACAGGGAAGCCTGCGGGGCGGGGCGGTGCCGGCAGGCGGAAAAAACGAGGGAAATAGTGAAAATTCCCCCTTGACAGGGAGAGGGGGATTTGGTATGATAGTCAAGTAAAGAAAGCAGAACGAGATCGTTCTCACCTGCCGCACAGTGGTTGTAGGCACGGTCAATAGAGGCAAGGCCTGCAAATGCGGGAGACTTGCGTTCTTTTGGCATGGACGATCAAAGTGATGAGTCCGTGCTTTTTATTTACAGGAAAACCCGAGAGCTACAACCCATTTCAGTCAGGAGGTGCTTTGCAATCGCAAACAAGGAACTGCAGATCAATGAAGAGATCCGCGACAAGGAAGTAAGAGTGATCGGTGCTGAAGGCGAGCAGCTGGGGATCATGTCCTCCCGCGATGCCTACAACATGGCGCAGGAAAAGAACCTGGATCTCGTAAAGATAGCGCCGCAGGCCCAGCCGCCGGTATGCCGCATTATGGATTACGGCAAATACCGCTTTGAGCAGGCCAAGCGCGAAAAGGAATCCCGGAAGAACCAGAAGACCATAGAGGTGAAGGAGACCCGGCTTTCCCTGAACATTGATACCCACGATTTTGATACCAAGGTGAACCAGACCAAGAAGTTCCTTTCTTCCGGCAACCGCGTCAAGGTGTCCATCCGCTTCCGCGGCCGTGAGATGGCGCATTCCCAGCTGGGGTACGGTATCATGCAGCGCTTTGCAGAGGCCTGTGCCGATGTAGGCAATGTGGAAAAGCCCGCCAAGCTGGAGGGCCGCAGTATGATCATGTTTATGAACGCGAAGCCTGCCCCCACCAATAAGCAGCAATAACAAATTTAGGAGGAAAATAAAATGCCCAAGCTGAAAACCCACACCGGTGCAAAAAAGCGCTTTAAGCTGACCAAAAACGGTAAGGTCAAGAGAGCCAAAGCCTACAAGTCTCATATCCTGAACAAGAAATCCACCAAGCGCAAGAGAAACCTGCGCAAGGGCACCTATGCCGATAAGACCAATGTCGGCGCACTGAAGCTGCTGATGCCCAACACCTGATCCCTTAACAACAACATTTACAGATGATATGATACGGAGGTAAAAAGATATGGCTCGTATTAAAAGAGCGATGATGACCCGCAAGAGAAGAAAAAAGACCCTGAAGATGGCGAAGGGCTATTTTGGCGCGAAGAGCAAGCGCTTTAAGATGGCGAAACAGGCCGTAATGAAATCCGGCAACTATGCTTACATTGGCCGTAAGCAGAAGAAGCGTGATTTCCGCCGCCTGTGGATCACCCGTATTTCCGCCGCCTGCAAGCTGAACGGCATGAACTATTCCCAGTTTATGAACGGCCTGAAGAAGGCTGGCATCAACCTGAACCGCAAGATGCTCTCCGAGCTGGCGATCAACGATGCTGCCGCCTTTACCGCCCTGACCGAGAAGGCCAAGGCTGCCCTGTAAAAAGCATAACGCTCCGCCCGATTTTGGTAAGACAGGATCGGGCGGGTCTTTTTTGTCATAAAATGAAGTCATCAAAAATTTGCTTGCATTTGGGGCTGACTTAGGGTATAAAGAAAAAAGAGCATCTCCAAAAGGAGGAAAAGGATGGAACGGCTGACCTCGCGCGAGAACGCGCTGATAAAGGAATACCGAAAACTGTGCGGCAGCCGGAAGCGGCGGGAGGAGACCGGGTGCTTTGTGCTGGAGGGCGCCCGGCTGGTGCTGGATGCGGCTGAGAGCGGCATCCCGCTGCGGACGCTGCTGGTAAGCGATGACGGCGCCCGCTACCCGGAGGCCGAAAAGCTGGCGGGAATGGCGCGGCGGTGCTTTTCCATCCCCAATGAGCTGGCGGCGTATATCTCCGAGACCGAGCACCCGCAGGGCATTTTTGCGGTGGGGGAGATGCCGAAGGCCGAGCCGCTGACGATGCGGGCGGGCAGCTATCTGCTGCTGGACGAGCTGCAGGATCCCGGCAACCTGGGGACCATTCTGCGGACGGCGGAGGCGATGGGTGTGACCGCGGTGGTGCTTTCGGCCCACTGTCCCGATCTTTTTTCGCCGAAGGTGATCCGCAGTACGATGGGCAGCGGATGGCGGCAGAAAACCGTGCGGGTGGATGACCTGGCCGGGAGCATTGCCGCATGGCAAAAGCAGGGCCTGCGCTGCTATGCGGCTACCCTAAGCCCCGAAGCACTGCCGCTGCAAAGGCTGCCGGCGGGGGAATGCCGGGGGATCGTCATCGGCAATGAGGGCAACGGTGTGAGCCGGGAAGTGATAGATGCCTGTGATGGCGAGGTATATATCCCAATGAGGGGGGCGGCGGAATCGCTGAACGCGGCGGCCGCGGCAGCGCTGTGCATGTGGGAGCTGAGCGGCCGGGGGTACCTGCCCGGATAAGCAGGAGGCAGGCGGCGCGGCGGAATGGGCGAGGAGTGCCCGCAGCGAAGCGGAGGGTCGCTCCGAGACAAAATGGAGCCGTGCCGCCGGAATAGGCGGCTTGGAACGAAGGATGAAAAGAAAGGAGGGGGAGCGAGATGGCGATTTCGGACTGGATGCGGTTCCAGTTGGCGTATGGCTTTGGAACGGTGAGGGCCGCCAAGGCTCTGGAAAAGTGGCACTCGCCTACCCTTTTATTCCACACCGAGGACTGGCGGCTGCGGCAGCATGGCATGGGCGAGGAGGAACTGCACCGGGTGCGGGAGGCCAAGGACGCCGACCTGGGAAAGATTCTGGGCTTTTGTGAGAGGAACGGGGTGAAGATACTGACCCCGGATGACGACCTGTACCCGCAGCGGCTGCGGAACATATACAGCCCGCCGGCGGTGCTGTATGTGGCCGGCAGCTGGATGGATCTGAATGATATCCTGACGGTAGCGGTGGTGGGCACCCGCCACTGTACCGAATACGGCAGCCGGGTGGCGAGGGAGATCTCCGCGGACCTGGCGGCCAGGGGTGTGGTGACGGTGAGCGGTTTGGCTGTGGGGATCGATTCCTGCTGCCATGACGCTACAGTGGAGGCCGGCGGCCGTACCATAGCGGTGCAGGGCTGCGGCATCGATGTGACCTACCCGGCGGCCAACCGGGAGCTGAAAAAGAAGATACTGCGAAGCGGCGGCGCGGTGATAACGGAATTCCCGCCCGGTGCTGAGCCGAATTCCTATCATTTTCCCATCCGCAACCGCATTATAGCGGGGCTGTGCCACGGTACGCTGGTGGTGGAGGGAGAACGCCGCAGCGGGTCGCTGATCACGGCGGGGTTTGCCCTGACCGAGGGCCGGGATGTTTTTGCGGTGCCCGGCAATGTGGATAGCCCCATGAGCGCCGCGCCCAACTGGCTGATCCGGGAGGGGGCCATCATGGTGCGGGAAGCAGGGGATATTCTGGAGGAATACGATCTGCGGGACTATGATGCTGCGGGGCCGGGAGAGGAAGCGGAGGCTGAGCAGCTTACCTTGTGCGAAAAGCAGCCCAGCAAGGCTAAGAAGAAGGAAAAGCCCGCCCCGGCCAAGGCCTATCCCCTGCGGAGCGACGACGGGATGCTGGAGACGCTGAACGGCAGCCAGCGCACGGTGCTGGAGGTCCTGAGCAGCGAGCCGATGACCGCCGACGAGGTGGTGGCGGCAACCGGACTTTCGGTGCCGGAGACACTTTCGGTCTTGACGCAGCTTGAGATCTTTGGTATCATCAGAATCCATGCGGGACATCGCTTCAGCCGGTGAACCGCCGAGAGAAAACGAAATTTTAAGAATATACGGGTGATAAGATTTGTCCAAATTAGTGATCGTGGAATCCCCGGCCAAGGCGCATACCATCCAGAAGTACCTTGGCCCCGACTATGAAGTGATGGCCTCGATGGGCCATGTGCGCGACCTGCCGGCTTCCCGGATGAGCGTGGATGTGAAGAATGACTTTGCCCCGAACTATGAGAATATCAAGGGCAAGGGCGAGCTGATAAAAAAGCTGCGCGCCGAGGCCAAAAAGAGCGACTATGTGTACCTGGCGACCGACCCCGATCGTGAGGGAGAGGCCATCAGCTGGCACCTGGCGCAGCTTTTGAAGCTGGATGAAACGGAGCCGAACCGGGTGACCTTCAATGAGATCACCAAGTCCGGCATTAAATACGGCATGGAGCACCCCCGGTGCATCGACCAGCAGCTGGTGGATGCCCAGCAGGCCCGCCGGGTGCTGGACCGCATCGTGGGCTACGAGATCAGCCCTTTCCTGTGGAAGAAGATCCGCAAGGGACTTTCCGCCGGACGGGTGCAATCGGTGGCGGTGCGGCTGGTGGTGGACCGGGAGGATGAGATCCGGGCCTTTAAGCCGGAGGAATACTGGACCCTGGAGGCCCTGCTGCAGAAGCAGGGCGTAAAAGCCAAGCCCTTTTTGGCCAAATACTACGGCACCGGCGGCAAAAAGTGTGAGATCACCACTGAGGAGCAGGCCAATGCCCTAAAGGCCGCCGCCGAAAAAGAGCCGTTTATCATAAAGAGTATAAAGATGGGCACGCGGCAGAAGAACCCCGCGCCGCCCTTTATCACCTCCACTTTGCAGCAGGATGCCTCCCGGCGGTTTGGCTTCCAGGCCAAGCGTACCATGAAGGTGGCGCAGGAGCTGTACGAGGGCATCAACCTGCCGGACCTGGGTGCGGTGGGCTTGATCACCTATATGAGAACCGATTCGCTGCGCATCTCCGATGAGGCGCTTTCTGCGGCGCATGATTACATTCAGCGGACCTATGGGGAGAACTATGCCCTGGCAAAGCCCCGTACCTTCCGTTCCAAATCCAACGCGCAGGATGGCCACGAGGCCATCCGCCCGACTATGATAGACCTGGCGCCCGCCAAGATCAAGGAGAGCCTTTCCAGCGACCAGTATAAGCTGTATAAGCTGGTGTGGGAGCGCTTTATTGCCAGCCAGATGGCGGCCTGTGTGCAGGATACCGTTTCCACCGATATTACCGCCGGGGAGCATCTCTTTAAGGCCTCCGGGTTTTCGGTACGGTTTGACGGCTATACCCGCCTGTATACCGAGGCGGTGGATAACGAGGAGGAGCAGGAGACCAATCTGCCCCGGCTGGAGGAGGGCGAGCACCTAACCCTGAAGGAGCTGAAGCCCAATCAGCACTTTACCCAGCCGCCCCCCCGGTATACCGAAGCAACGCTGATCCGGGAGCTGGAGGAAAACGGCATAGGCCGCCCCAGCACCTACGCGCCCACCCTTTCCACCATACTGCAGCGCGGCTATGTGGAGCGAGAGGGCAAGGCCCTAAAGCCCACCATAGTGGGAGAGACGGTGACCCGGCTGATGAAGGAGCAGTTCGGCAAGATAGTGGATGTGAAATTCACCGCCGAGATGGAGCAGGAGCTGGATGAGGTAGAGGCCGGCAAGACCGAATGGGTGGGTATGATGCACCACTTCTATGATGACTTTACCGATATGCTGCAGAGTGCCGAAAAGAATATGGAAGGCACCAAGATGAAGATCCCCGATGAGGAGACCGACATAGTGTGCGAGCTGTGCGGCCGCAAGATGGTGGTGCGCCACGGCAAATACGGCAAGTTCCTGGCCTGCCCGGGCTTTCCGGAGTGCAAGAATACCAAGACCCTGCAGCAGGAGACCCCCGGCAGCTGCCCCCGCTGCGGCAAAAAGGTGCTGGCCAAAAAATCCAAGACGGGACGCACCTACTACGGCTGCGAGGATAACCCCAAGTGCGGCTTTATGACCTGGGATATCCCGCTGGCGGAAAAGTGTCCCCAGTGCGGCAGCAGCCTGTTTAAGACCACCGGCCGGGTGAAGATGATCCACTGCCTGAAAGAGGGCTGTGGCTACGAGAAGAGTGCGAAATAATGAGTAAAGTTTCTGTAATAGGGGCCGGACTGGCCGGGTGCGAAGCCGCCTGGGCACTGGCCAGACGCGGCATAGATGTGACGCTGTACGAAATGAAGCCGGTGAAGTATTCCCCGGCACACCACTACGAGGGGTTTGCGGAGCTGGTGTGCTCCAATTCGCTGAAGGCGATGCGGCTGAATTCCGCAGCGGGACTGCTGAAGGCCGAAATGAAGGCGATGGATTCGCTGGTGGTGCGCTGCGCCGAGCAGACCGCAGTGAGCGCCGGCGGAGCCTTGGCGGTGGACCGGGAGGCCTTTAGCGACGCGATGACCAAAGCGATACGGGAGCTGTCGAATGTGACGGTGGTGACTGGCGAGGTGACTGAGCTCCCGGCGGGGAATGTCATCGTGGCCAGCGGGCCGCTGACCAGCGAGGCGCTTTCCGAAACGATCGGGCGGCTGTGCGGGGAAAAGTACCTAAGTTTTTATGATGCCTCCGCACCGATTGTTACCAAAGATTCCATTGATATGGAACGGGTGTACTTTGCCACCCGGTACGACCGGGGCGAGGCGGATTATATCAACTGCTCCTTCAACAAAGAGGAGTATGAGGCGTTCCATGAAGCATTGGTAAATGCCAAAAGCGTGGAGCTGCATGAATTTGAGAAGGAATACTTTAAGGTGTACGAGGGCTGTATGCCCATAGAGGTGCTGGCGAAGCGTGGCCTGGATACCATGCGGTATGGGCCGCTGCGCCCGGTGGGGCTGCGCGACCCCCGCACCGGACACCGTCCATGGGCCAATATCCAGCTGCGGCGGGAAAACGCCGATGGCACCATGTATAATATCGTGGGGTTCCAGACCAATTTGCTGTTCCCGGAGCAGAAGCGGGTCTTTTCGATGATCCCGGGGCTGGAAAATGCGGAATTTGTGCGGTACGGCGTGATGCACCGCAATACCTTCCTGGATTCGCCCCGGCTGCTGGATGGCTTTTTCCGGCTGAAGAAAGAGCCGAGGATCAGCTTTGCCGGGCAGATGACCGGTGTGGAGGGGTATATCGAATCCGCGGCGAGCGGGATACTGGCGGCGCATGCCGTGGCGGACCGGCTGCGGGGCAGGGATCCGCTGCTGCCCCCGCCTGAAACGATGATGGGCGCTCTGTGCCGGTATATCAGTGATGAGAGCGTGGAGGATTTCCAGCCGATGGGCAGCAATATGGGCATTCTGCCGCCGCTGCCGGAGCTGATAAAGGGCAAGCAGGAGCGCTACCAGGCCATGGCCGACCGGGCGATGGCTGCGATGGAATCTTACCGGAAAGCGAGGGAAGAACGATGAGAATTATAGTGGATGCCTATGGCGGGGATAACGCCCCGGAGGCGGTACTGCGGGGCTGCCGCATGGCGGCCGACCGCTGGAAGTGTGAGATCATACTGACCGGCGACGGCGAAAAGCTGCGTGCAAGGGCGGCGGAGCTGGGTGTTTCCCTGGAGGGGATGACGATAGCGGAGGCCCCGGATGTCTTCCCGATGGAAGCGGAGCCGACCGCTATTATGAAGCAATACAAGGACAGCAGCATGGCGCGCGGACTCCAGATGCTGGCGGAGGGCGGGGGCGAAGCCTTGGTTTCGGCCGGCAGCACCGGCGCGCTGGTGGTGGGCGGCACGCTCATCGTTAAGCGCATCAAGGGCGTGAAGCGCCCGGCCATCGGCACCGTGGTGCCCTGCAAGGATGGCTGCTTTATGATGCTGGATTCCGGCGCGAACCACGACTGCCGCCCCGAAATGCTGCGGCAGTTTGGGCTGATGGGCTCGGTATATATGAAGCGCATTCTGGGGGTGCCGAACCCCCGTGTGGGCCTGGTGAATATCGGCGTGGAGGAGACCAAGGGCACCGAGCTGCAGGTGGAGGCCTACGGTCTGATGAAAGAGGCCGGGTACAACTTCATCGGCAATGTGGAAGCGCGCGAGGTGCCGCTGGGCGGCTGCGATGTGGCGGTGTGCGACGGCTTTACCGGGAATATCATCCTGAAGACCACCGAGGGCCTGGCCAAGCTCTTTATGAGCGAGATCAAGGGGATCTTTATGAAATCCCTTCCCAATAAGCTGGCGGCCGCCGTGGTGAAGAAGGATTTGGGCGCCTTTAAGCGGAAGTTTGATTCCGCCGAATACGGCGGGGCCCTGCTGCTGGGCACCAAGAAGCCGGTCATTAAGGCGCATGGCAGCAGCGATGCCAAGGCCTTCTACAATGCCATACGGCAGGCCATCAGCTGCTGTGAGAATAATATCATCGGCGAGATGGAAAGCCAGCTGGCGGTCGAGACCGCTGAGGCGGAATAAATTATATCCAAGTAAAAGAGGGTGCAGTTATGTCCATGGAGGCTTTGCAGGAGAGGATCGGTTATCGTTTTCACGATAAAGCGCTTTTGGAGCGCGCGCTGATTCATTCCTCCTACGCCAATGAAAGCCGGCAGAAAATAGAGTGCAACGAGCGGATGGAGTTTCTGGGAGACGCGGTGCTTTCCATCATTGTGGCGGATCATATCTTCCATAAGTTCCACCTGGCGGAGGGCGACCTGACCAGAATTCGCGCAAGTCTGGTGTGCGAAAAGAGCCTGTTTGAATTTGCCCAGAAGATACAGCTGGGCCAGGAGTTGCTGCTGGGTCATGGCGAGGAGCAGACCGGCGGCCGGGAGCGGCCCTCGGTGGTGAGCGATGCCTTTGAGGCGCTGATCGCCGGCATTTACCTGGACGGCGGGCTGGAGGCGGCCCAGCGGTTTGTGCTGCCCTTTGTGGAGGAGGACCTGACCCATGAGGCGGCGCCCTTTGTGGACTACAAGACCCGCCTGCAGGAGATCATCCAGAAGAACCCGGAGGAACGGGTAGAGTATGTGCTGGTTTCCGCCGAAGGACCGGACCACGATAAAAAGTTTGTGGTGGAAGTACACCTGAACAGCAATGTGATAGGCCGTGGTGCGAGCCGCAGCAAAAAGGGTGCCGAGCAGGCGGCAGCCCATGAGGCACTGACCCTGATGGGTGAGGAATGAAAACCAAAAATGAGCCGGTATTCCGTAAAAGGAGTACCGGCTTGTGATTTTTATTGGGGAGTTACAGCAGGGTGCCATTGGTGCGGATGGTGACCACCCGCAGGGGGATCGCCTTGCCGCTAGCAGCCAGAGCAGTGTGGGCGGCGTGCTCCAGCCCGCCGCAGCAGGGGACCTCCATGCGCAGCAGGGTGACGCTTTGGATGGAATTGGCCGCGAGAATGGCGGTGAGCTTTTCGGCGTAGTCGTAGGCATCCAGCTTGGGACAGCCGATGAGGGTGACGCGTCCCTGCATGAAGTCCCGGTGGAAATCGGCATAGGCGTAGGCGGTGCAATCGGCGGCGATGAGCAGATGCGCGCCGGCAAAGCAGGGCGCCCCGGGGGAGATCAGGCGGATCTGGCAGGGCCACTGGGCCAGCTGAGAGGGGATAGTGCCATCCCCAGCGGGAGCGGCTTGCCGCTGGAACAGCTTGGTGGCGGAACCGGGACAGCCATGGAAGGCGGCCTTCTTTTGGGCCATGTGCTGCTGCACGGCGGCTTCATCGTAGGCGGCGGCTTCCCGTTCCACAAAGGTGATGGCCCCGGTGGGACAGGCGGGCAGGCAGTCGCCCAGACCATCGCAGTAGTCATCGCGCAGCAGGCGGGCCTTGCCCTCCACCATGCCGATGGCGCCCTCGTGGCAGGCAGCGGCGCAGATGCCGCAGCCGGTGCATTTTTCCTTATCTATCTGGATAATTCTACGGATCATAGAACGACCTCCTTGCGGTGATGGGACCATTATACCGCAAATAAGGCGAAGAGAAAAGATTTTCTTGTGAAAAGGGCAAAAAAGGAGTATAATATTACCCTAAAACGGGCAATATACCAGCGAACCCGCATGATCATGCCATTTTCCGCTGAAAGAAAGCAACTTTTGACAACCTTTTGACAACTTTTTAGATAAACACATAGAGCTTCAGTGCATGAAAAATACTTACATACATATGATCTTACCGAAAAAGGAGGTATTTTGGAACCACGACAGTTGAGCCTAATGAACTGTTGTGTACACTTTTCAATACGGAATTGTTTATGCTTTGAAGGCGCTGCTTTTGTACGGCTTACCGAGACCGTCGAGGGCAGCGTCTTTTTTTGAGTCCGGAGGACTGCGGCGAGAAGTCTTTATCCAGCGGTTGAACTTCCATAGAACTTAAAGTAATGCGCTCACGCAAGGGAAAATGGGCCTGTGAGCGATTGGACTGCCAAAGCAATGTGATTACATAAATAAGGCGCAAGAAGCCCGCAGACAGCAAATTTGAGCGCGTGACGACAACATGAGAAGCCGCCGGTGTGGGCGGGCGCTTGGAATCATGGCGGCTTGGGATATTTCCGCAACCATCAGATAATCGAGGGTTGACAATTTTACAGGATCGTAGTACAATGATTTCGCAAAGTATGTAGAGGCTTCGGGACAAACAATTGATTGGTTTTTACAATTGGTTGCCGAAGCGTGCGGTAGGCTAATCTGGCCGTTCACGAATTGAGGACGCTATTTTTGCGCGATTTTTCAAAAATCGCCAAGAGTAGCGTCCTTTTTGCGTCTCTGAACAAAAAATCAGAAAGGAGAAAAAGTTAATGGAAAGCGAAAAAAGGAAGCCCGGAAACGCTGCTCAGATCTGTAAGATCCAAAACGCCAAGAAGCTCATTGAGTTTTGTGATTCGCTAAAGCCTGCCGGGGTTGGGTCTTATGCAAAGCTCCATGCCGATGGTGACGAGGAAGTCGCCGGTGGCGGTCGGCAGTACTCGCGTATCAAGTTGAATCTTGTCGACTATGCCGACGGGACAGGGAAGAGCCTCAAGCGCGCAGAATTCAATTTATCTGCGAGCGAGATGCGTCGGATCCTTTGGGAGTCCAAACGGGAGATCCTCCGGTACGATGTGTACCGAACTGTTGAGCCTCTGTATGTGGGTGTGGAGCAGGTTGCGGAACGCAGCAATATGCTGCTGACCGCGCTCAATTTCATCCGCACAGTGTTCAGTTCTCAGGAAAAACTCAGGAGGGCGACCGCTCCGGTTCAGGTTCGAGAGGATTATAAACCGTGGGAATTACGGATCGACAAGCTCATCAGCAGCAAGCGAAATGATGACGGAAGCTCGCCCATGTCGAGACTCTCTATCACCAGGATTCCTTTGTCGTCTGATGGCAAACCGATGCAGTCTCCGTGGCGGATCACGATCGATAATGGCACTGCCATTGCGAAGCAGAACCAAAACGGCGGCAGTTATGCGGAACGAGGATCCTTCAAGTCCGGCAATGGAGGCGCTCTGTACTTCAATGCCAGTGATGAAGATTGGATTGCCGCAGTTGAGAAGGTAGTCGCTTTTATCGACACCTTTGAAAAGGCGTACTGCTGCGCGACTATTCGCAAAGGAAGATCAATCGGGGTGATGAAAAACCCAATGGAAATGAATGAGAACAGAGATACTCCCCAAAGCCTGACCGTACCCGGGCAGACAAATGCGGGTGTACAAAGCACAGGAGAGACTTCGGAGCAGTTTTCTGCGCCGATTCAGTTGATTCTCTAAATTTTTTGAAAAGGAGATTTTGAAATGGTAAATGTGGTTGTTCTTGAAGGGTGGATCGACAATGACCTCACTGTGAGGGACAAAGGAAACGGAAAAGGTCGGTATGGCATTTGTACGCTGGCATACATTACCGGTAATGGCGATTATGCCAAGAGACACAAAACGACTCTCTTTTTTGAGGATGGATTCCAGCACAACGCACTCAAGGTTGCCGAGACAATGAAGGTCCACAAGGGAAGCCGCGTGATTGTCACGGGCGTTCTTCGTGATCCTGCTGAGGAAAAGCAGACGGACGGAACATGGAAAAAACCGGGCGTGTGCTCTATCGCCGTGAATTCTATTCAGTATGCCGCTTCCGGCACGAGAAAAGACTCCGGCAAGGATACGGCGCCAGCTGAAAAGGAGCCCGAGAACTACGCTCCTGCGGCACCAGCGCCTACTGATCTGGAGAACTATGAATTGACGGACGATAACGACCTTCCGTTCTAAGCGAGCATTAAAAGAGGACTATTACACGACTACAAAGAAAAATAGAAGAAAGGGATAAAGAAATTATGGCAACTTATAATCATGAAAACGGGATGGTTATTCCCGGACAGACCTGGTCAATTCCCGAAAATTACTTTCCTGGCTCTCTCGGGAACGCAAAAAATGCGCGTTCCACTGAGGCAGATTTTCGCAGTTCGTTCAACATGACGCAATCCGGTGCGGCGGTTCTTCTGAACAGAGCTGTGACAAAAGCGTTGTTTAGAACTGTTCAGGCTCACAAGTACCCGGAGGTCTTTTCGGGCTTCGGAGCAGGAAGTAACTGCAGCGTTGGAGAATATCAAATGCTCGACGATTTCACGATTCCAGACACTGAGGAAAAGAAAGCAGCAATCGCGGCAGCACCTGTTGCACTGTGTATCTATATTCCGAACGATGGGAGCTTCTATGCCGGTGTCGCTGCGGACAAAGCCGCAAAGGTGTTTCCTCCTGTTACGCCAAAGCATTCTAACGATGTCACGAATGATACCGCCTACCTGCTTTATGGCATGATGGGATACCTTATGGGCGACTCCGAGCTGATGTCAATGGTTGAAGGCATGGTCGACAACTATGAGGCTTACATCAAGGACCCGACATCCAGCGAAGGCAAGGAGTTCACGCGTATGATGTTTGTCGCAAACGACAATATTTATCGCAGGCTTTCCACCAAAAAAGCTGGCAGCGGCGCTCCGGAGGTATACACCGCTGCCTGCGGTCTCTCCAACATTAAAGAGGCGCAGGTTATTTCGGGGAGATATGCACCGTCGGAAATCTATGGAGAATTGAGATTCTTCGCGGGAGAAACCTCTCCTAAAACGACCGGCGGTCATGCCAAGAAGAACATCAACGAGATGCGTGGCATGTATGCCATTCCAGGTGTCAGCTACACCGAAGAAGAGCAACGGTTGATTCCACATCTACCGGACTCCACGGTTGTCACTGAGGAAGCCATCCAGATTGCAACCACGATTAGAGATAGCACTAATCTCAGACATCCAAAGCGCAACTTCTGCCTTTATGGTCCTTCCGGACTCGGTAAGACCACGATTGCGCAGCAGGTTGCGGTTCTTTTGGGAATGCCGTATCTGATTCAGGGCTGCAACTCTGATATGGATGCAATGGATCTTGTTGTTCAGGCAGTTCCGGAGTCCTCCGTCAACGAGCTCGTAGCGGACCGTATGGAAGAAATGCCATCCGCCATGGACATTGCAATGGATCCGGTCAGCAGCTACCAGAAAATCTGTCATGTTGCAAAGGAAGATGCGACTGAGGCGGATTGCATGCGAGCGATGGCTGCGTCTCTGTGCGGCAAGGAGGGTGGAAGCGCCAACCGGGTTCGCTATGAGCGATCCAATGTTCTGAAGGGGCTCACCAAGCCTTACTTTGTTGAGGTGCAGGAGCCAAGCACCATTCAGAAGCAGGGAGCACTGACGGTGCTCAATTCGATGATGGATGATTGCCGGCAGATCACTCTGCCTGACGGAACCACGCTAATGAGAGACCCAAATGCTGTTTTGATGATGACGACCAACCTCGGCTACGAGGGCACTCGCGACATGAACCAAAGCGTTCTTTCCCGCTGCCGGAAGATGCACATTGACTATCCGGAAAAAGCGAAGATCGTAGCGTTCATGGAGAAGGTCACTGAGATCAAGGATAAAAAGGTTCTTGGCGTTATGGTCGATGTCTTCAATCGGGTCCGTACCCTTTGCGAGGAAAACGGCATTACGCAGGGCTCCTGCGGGTATCGAGAGTTGATCGACTGGGCTGACGAGGCGTATCTCAACGGCATGGAGCTGTATGAGTCCTGCAAACGCACAATGCTGATCAGCGCCGCAGTTCACAACAAAGACGACTATGAGGAGATCGAGGATACTTGTCTCAAACCCCTCATCAAGATCTGATTGATTTGAAAAGAAAGGGAAAATTCATGGGAAACTACTACTCACAGGTGAAGAAGAAAATTCACGCTCTCGTCGACAGTATGGGCGACTCGGAGTTTTTTGCTTCCAGACAGTATAGGGATTATGTGGCGCGTACGGTAGATGCGATTTGCCGTGATGTGGGCAGACGAGCCGAACTGAGAACAATTCAGGACCCTGACTTTACCGCCTGCACCAATGGCAATGAGATTATCGTGAACACAGAAGGTCCACTGGTAGCTGCTTACGACAAGCGATTCATGAAGCACCGTGCTATCATGGGACTGACAGAGCATGAACTTGCTCATGTTTTATTCACGGACTTTCCGACTTTCAACCGGGCACGGGATGCCATCGCCAAAGGTGAGTGGTATCCGGACCGTCCTTACCAGGACGGTCCACACCCGGAGGAAAATGTCAGAATGGATGAGATCACGGATCTTATCCAGAATAAGCCGGGAATAGGCGGGCTCTTTGCGAAGGTATGGTACGATATCCTTAACATTGTAGAGGATGCCTATATCGAGCTTCGTATGTGCGACAGATACCCCGGATTTTCCCGGGATATCGCCGCCATAAATGTTATGATATATGAAGAGAACAAGTTCATTGATGAGGAAGAAGCGGCGATTAAAGAGGACGCTTCACCCATTGAGGCGGCGGGGGAACGGCTTCGGATTATCCTGAATGCCCTGCTGGCATACGCGAAGTTTGGCACTATCAAGGTCCACGACGGCTATTCAAGCGAACTGTTTGATGCGTTGTATTGCTGCATTGACCGTGTTGACAGTGCGATCTGCAATCCGAGTGCGACAAACCGCGCCAGCTGTGTCAATGAGATAGTCGTTGTGGTCTGGCCGTTTGTAAAAGAACTGCTGGAAGCTGCGGAGCAGCTAAAGCAGAACAGTGGCAATAGTGAGAAAAAGGGAAACCAGTCCGGTCAATCGGCTGCGGACCAAGTTGCCGAGATCCTGCGCCAGCTCCTTGAGCAAATGACAGAGAATAAAGGCGGCGCAGATCCTCAAAACCGCAATACGCGTCCTGTTGACGGACGTATCAATGATGCGAATGCTGCTCGATCTCAGGCGACGGGCGGGCAGGGAAGACCACTGCCATCTCAGGACAACGGGTCGCAGGTGTCCTCCGGTTCTGACCCAAAGGATGGCGAAGGATCGAAAAAGGACTCCTCCAAGAGCCAAAACTCCAAAGGTGAAGCGGCTGGTCAGAATGGTAAACCCGCAAACCAATCGCCACAGTCTCAGCAGCGCCAGAAGGCGGCAGCTACGCCGCAGCCCACTGCGGATGAGCAGAGGCAGTTGGAGAACCTTGCCCGCCAAATAGCGACCGCAATCGCGGAAGGACAGGTTGCGGCGCAGCAAAGAGCGGACATACAGTCTGAAATCGGTGGATTCTCGGGCTGCGAGAATGTCCGTGTGGATCGTCCGGTTCAGGTAACTCCCGATATGGTCAGAGATTACAACAAGACAGTTCACGGCTGCGGCAAGGATAATCTTCTGCAGATATCCAAAAAGATGCAGAGACAGCTGATGGTGCTCTTTAAGACGAAAATCGAGGGGGGTAAACAGACGCGCCTTCCGATGGGAAACAGGATATCTACCAAGGACCTGATTCGTGGGGATGACTATTTCTTCGAAAGAAGACGCCTTCCGCAGGATAAAGCGGACCTCTCGGTGTGCGTCTTGATTGATGAATCCGGATCCATGAGTGGGAGCAACCGGGTAGCGGCGATAAAGACCGCTATTGTGCTGGAGGACTTCCTTCGCAACATGCACATCCCTTGCTGCATCTTTGGACACACCGACCTCGGTGGTTGTCTCTTGACCTGCTATACCGATTTCGATAAAGTCGATCAGCGTGACAGGTATCGCATCATGGCATTGCGGGCTACCGGTGGAACCCCGACAGCACATGCGCTCCGCGCCTGTTACGGACGCATGGCAAAGAGGGAAGAGGGCAATAAACTTATCATCGTGATCACGGATGGATGCCCTGGGGACAACTCCGGTGGACAGATTCAAACGATGATCAGGGAATCGCACCGAAAGAATATCGACATCTTTGGTGTCGGGATTGCCGGATGCGCCAAGTACCTGGAGGCAATCTATGGAGGCAGAACCATTGCGATCGATGACCTCAACGAATTGCCCGGTAAGATGGCTGCTCTCGTGAAGCGGCATGTTCGATTTGTGTAAAAATTCCAATAAGGGAGGTCGAAGCTGATGCTTCGACCTCCTTTTTTGTCAGTTTGCACATATTTGTGCTTCGTTGCAGTATTTCTGCGAGAACTTTGGGTTGAAAATGCTATTGATTTCGTGTTGGGATTTTGTTAATATTCTTTTAGCATCGACCCACTGTGTCCGTGTACTCGGCACAAGAACGGGCATCATAGACAGAAGGGGGTTATAATCATGAACGAAAAAAAGCAATGTTGCATCGAAGTGACGCAAGACGGGAAGACAGACACATACACAAGATATGGGGATTTCAAGGAAGCACTGTCGGGCTACACACATGCGCGTATCGTATTCAAGATGGTCGAAGCCATACCAGACAAAACTTGTTACCGTTGTCCTGGAGTTTATGAAGTTGAGTTCGGTAAGGGTGTAGACCAGATAGGGAATAATTGTTTTTCGGAATGCAAAAATCTGCGCACGGCCATTTTCAATACTCAAATTGAAACCGTTGGGCTGGGGTCGTTCTGCGGGCTAAAGCAGTTTACAAGCAAGACTGCTGCAAAAAAGATTCATAATCCTCTCTGTCACATCACTGTTACCCAAGGCGGCAAATCAGTTTTGTTTGCGACCGTCAGGAGCTTCGAGGATGCAATGCAAGGGTTTTCAGAGGCATCCGTAGAATTCAGTGGGCTGGAGGTAATACCGGATTATCTATGTGACAGGTGCAGCGGGATCAAATCGGTTCGTTTCGCAGATGGAGTGATTGGCGTTGGTGTTGGCGCATTTTCCGGATGTGAGAATCTTGAAAAAGTAGAAATGGGCGATACTGTATCTTACATTGACGTAGGCGCCTTTACGCGGTGTTATGCGCTCACCGAATTCAAAAACGGAGAAGAACTGCGACGAATAGAGAGCAGGGCGTTTCTTGGATGCACATCTCTCGAAAGGGTGGAATTGATAGGAAAACTCAACTATATCGGACACTGTGCCTTTGCGTTCTGCCCATCACTTGATACTTTTGTTCTTCGTTGCGGTACGAGAACCTTAATAGAACGAGATATTCTCAGTAATTCCATCGTAGGCAGTGTTGAGGCATCTACATTATATAAGCAACTGCGCAGGGATTTGATGCCGGATCCAAAAGGACGGGGTGTGCGAGCTGCAACAAGGGAAGAAAATAGGCTGGGTTTTGCGGCGAAGAAAAAGAGCCGGGAATTGTGCGAGGGTTGACACTTCGCAAGGATAAATCCAGGGGGAGAGTTGCAACAGGAAGATCACGCCGAAAAAATGTAAGAAATATGCGCTCAAAGCATGACATTTGCGCCATTTTTTCATAAAAGACTCTTGACCCTTGGAAAATTAGAGATTATAATAAATACGATGGATATTTGTGTTTAAGAGAAAAATTGCGCCCTGCGAGAAATCGCAGGGCGCTTTTTTGCACCAGTGAAGGAATTACATGATAGTATGACTAAATATTTTAAGTTATACGATGATGTAAAAATCATTGACAATCGAATGGATGTAATATATAATAAGAATGCAAAGTGTTGAAGACCACATCTCGTTCACATGAGTGAGGGCGTGGCTGAGGTAAGGTCGAAGACCTGTCAAATGAATTAGGTGTATAGCTGCGAGTTGTTACATGTAACAACTCGTTTTTTGTACGCCAAAACGGCTTCAGAGCACAAATGCATACGGTATGAACCAAGATTTAACGAAGAAAGGAGATGTGCCGTGTGCGTAAGCATACACGGCACGAAAATGTGTCATGGAAAACAATTTTGATTTGGGAAAAATCGCAATCGAGCAAACAAACGGAAAGGGCGAAACTATCAAAGTGGTTCCGGCTGGCAATCGTACGGCATGGTTCCGCTATGTCTATCCGCAAGGCAAGATCTCCAAGAGGATCGCGGCGATGGGAAATGACGCTAATGGAAACCCGACTATAACGGTCGAGTGCCGTGTCTACTGCAGCTATAACGATCCGGACGAGAACTTCCTTGCGAATGCCTTTGCCACCCGTTCCTACCTGCCGAATGACCCAATCGGTCAGCACTATCAGCAGTGTGCTGAGACAGCCGCGAAGGTAAGAGCTCTCGTCGACGCGGGCTTTGCACTTGTAAACGAGTCGTTTGCCGATTTCGACGATAGTGGAGTAGGCAGCATGTCTGCAACGCGCAGCAAGCCTGAGATCCCCGAGTACGATGCAGCAGTGGAGTGCGAAAAGACAGGGGAGCGGCTGAGCAAAAAGGAGCCTGAGCAACCGCATGTTGCAATTCCTGGTCCCCAGGAAATCGCAGAGGCAAAAACCGCTGATGTTTCCGTGGAGCAGACATTGAGACCCGCGTCTGAGCTGATTGCAGAGAAACCGGTCAAGGTCCGTAAACGCAGCAGTGCGGATCTGATTGTGGACATCCCCGAGCCGGAGGCTGATACGGAGAACCTCCAGAAGGTGACTCACATCGGTGGAGTGGCGGTGACCCAGGAAACGGAGCAGAAGGTGCCGGATGTAAAGCCGGAAACCAAGAAGAAGGTTGGTTCCGCAAGAAAGCTCCCCGGTGTGAAGAGTGACTTTGAAAGCGCGCTCGATGTGGTTATCCATTCCGCATCCGCGTATGCGGGAAAGACATTCAGAGAGCTGCTGGGAGATGAACGGATCCGCCAGAACCAGGAGATTGCTGTCAAGACGCTCAAGTGGATCGAAGAACGGAAAGATGAGCAATATGCAGAGGAAGCTGCTGCAGCGGCGACCGTGTTGGGAACGCTCATGCAAAAGTAAGGAGATGCCGCCCCTTCTCACTGGGGCGGCACACTAAACGAACATTTACAGTTTCATAGGAAAGGGGGGCCGACCATGTCGTACTACGATGACAGGACACATGGATACGGCATAAGAGAAGTTCTCGATGAGTGCGGTGTGCAAGTCAAACGGGAAGAGCACGGACGGCTCATATATTTCTGCCCCTTCTGTGGAGAACAAAAGGGAAAGGGAGACGCGTCTCTCGAAAAGGATGTATTCTTTTGTTACAAATGCTCGACGGGAGGATATCTCTTTGAAATGTACGCCAGACTGAACGAGATTTCCAATCGAGAGGCAAAGAGGCGGCTCGAGGAAAAATACGATTCAGGAGAAAGAAGAGACGACAGGAAACAAAGAACTGTTCAGCACCCTGCGCAGCAGATCCAGGAGCCTCAGAATGCCGCGACGGACGAAGTCCTGCATGCGGCTTATAGCTCCTATCTGGAGATGCTGGAGCTTGACACTGTCCACGAGGAGAACCTTGAACGACGGGGTTTGTCCGAGGAGCTCATACGGAGCCGGGGCTATAAATCGGTGCCGGTCGTTGGAGCTTCTTATTATGCACAACGCATGGTATCCGAGGGAATCAACCTTCAGGGCGTTTCCGGTTTTTACCGGGAGGACGACTGCTACAAGGTCAAGGTCGGCGGGACCGGCTTTTATATCCCGACACGGAACATGTATGGGCAGATCGTGGGCATGCAGGTGCGAAGCGACAATCCAAAGATGAGATACTATTCTTTCAGCTCATCGAATAAGCCCGGCGGGGCCAGCATGGCGAGCCAGATGCATTTTGTCGGCGTAGATGTCAGTCAACCCGTAAAAGGGCTCTACCTTACTGAGGGGGCATTAAAGGCGGATGTCGCCCATTTTTTAAGCGGGCGACCCTTCATTTCCATCCCGGGTGTCGGGAATTTCCGTGCGTTGCGTCAAGGTCTTGGTGCCATGAGAAAGCGCAATGATATTTTTGGGGAAGCCAGAATTATCCTTGCGACAGACATGGACGAGACGACGAATCCGTTTGTTGAGAAGAATGTCGAGAAGCTCAGGGAGGTCCTTACGGAATATGGATTCCCAGTTCAAAAAATGACATGGGACCCGGCATTCAAGGGAATCGACGACTACTTACTGGGTAAGAAAAGGAGGAAGTTCGATGAGAGTCATGCTGCTCAAGCTGGAACCTAAGAACAGCAAGAAAGCCCCATATCTCAAAGCGGTAGCGGATGTTCAACTTGGCAATCTGCTTGAGATCCATGGTGTAAAGCTGATACAGGGAGAGGACGGAAAGCTGTTTATGGCTATGCCGTCTCACCGGGTTGGCGATCAGTACATCAACGATGTTGTCATTCGTGATCTCAATGTGCTTGCTCAGATCAGGACATTGCTTTTGGGCGAATACTCTGGTCTTCCGCAGGGAAAGACGCGCGAAGAATAGTGCAACAACTTCGTCTTCCAGAGCTACCTTATTGGCACTCTGGGAGACGAGGAGAAAATTTTTTGAGCCGGCTGTGCCGGCAGCAGAAAGGGGAAAATATGGGAAACGCAACGATTATCGCCGTTGACACCGGCAACAAACTGATGAAGACTCAGAACTTTGTCTTCTCGGCAGGAGTAAAGGACCATATGGGTCGTATGCCTGCCACCCTCGAGGATATCGAGGTATTGCAATATCAAAAACACTTCTACACTGTGAGCGAGCAGCACATACCAAACATAGCAAACAAAACTGAGGATGCTCGCTACACTGTACTTACACTCTTTGGAGTAGCCAAAGAGCTGAATCTAAACGGTACGGAGCAGTACCGTGGCGCGGATGGGGTAGTCCGCACATCTATCATCCTCGCCCTTGGACTGCCTATTTCTCATTATGAGAAATACAAGGGTGAATACACAAGGTTCTACCGCAATGGCGGTGTACCGTTTGTTTTTTCGTACAAGCCGCAGGGCGGGAAGATGACCAAGTACGAAATTACAGTTGACCGCGTATATGTCTTTCCACAGGGGTTCGCTGCCTGCCAGTCCAGCCCCGAAGTGCAGCGGATCTGCAGGGATGGCACTACATATGTTGTCGACATTGGTGGTTATACCACCGATATTGTCCGGCTTCGAGACGGCAGACCGGACCCTGATTTTGCAAAGACCTTCAACCGCAAGGGCTTTAATGACCTGGCGGCAAAGATCAACGATAGAGTGCAGGATATGGTCGGCGAGGCATTGCTGGATTACCAGATCGATCGTATCCTCAGTGAAGATGGTGCGAGGGAGAAGATCCCGCAGAGGGTCACAGCGCTTGTCCAGGAGACCGCGAGAACCTATGGGCGTGACTTCTTGACCTCGATTCTGGAAAACTCGGACATGAATATTGCTTTGGCAACCGTTGTGTTCGTGGGAGGCGGTTCGCTGCGGCTGCGTCCGTACATTACCGAAGCAATCAAAGCCCGTGGGGGTGCCGGCGCAGTAAAGTGGATCCCGGAGCTGAAGGCGAACGCAATCGGGTACTACGCGCTCACTGCCGCCATGGAGAAGCGGCGAAAATGAGTGAGGAGGGACGAACATGAGCAATAAAAACAGCTCGTGCCGGATCAATCTCTCTTTCAAGCACTCTTCTCCGGAGCAAATGGCTGCATACGAGATCCTTAATAAGGTAGAGAACAAAACCGAGTATGTGGCGCAGCTTGTGTTAACCGCTACAGGGACGGAAGTTCCACGCAAGGCGGAGCCGCTTACAAGGGAAGATCTCAGGGCAATTCTTACCGAATTGCTCCCGGGGATGCTCGAGCGCGGAACAGTGCAGACGGCGCAGCCACGCAATCTCCTTGCCAACAGCGGCAAAGTGGAACCAGAGCAGGAAGTGCGAGAAACAGATTGCGGAGAAGATCATAGCGGGAATGAAAACGACCCGGGTACATGCGGTGCTGATAGCACCCGTAATGCAACCGAGTCGAGAGGGACTGATGTTTATGGTGTGGCTGATGCGTCCAAGGGGAGCGAGGCGGCACTGGACATTGATGTTCCGGATGACTTTCTTGATGGCCTTGCGGATATGTTCGGTCTGTAGCCGACCTTACTTTATATCCACGATCGTATCGATCTCGTGCGTTGCCGCGGTGTTGTTTGTCAGCATCGCGGTAATGACACGAAGCACGGTATCCTGATCGTAGCGGTTCAAAGACTGGAACATGGATAAAGCGAGGGATTCATTGGGAGAAAGAGTGAAATCTGTGGTGACCTTCTTGGACTGCGCATCGGTGGAAATATCCGTGAAAAAGAGGGAGTCCAACGACACATTGAAGAGAGTACTGACACCGTATACCAACTTTGCGGAAGGAAGGGCTTTCCCAGATAGCCACCGATACACAACTGTAGCTGTTACTCCAAGCTGAGGAGCCATTTCGGCGACTGTCATGCTTCTGGTGTTGAGTAAGTGTAAGACATTTTTACGGATGAGTTCGAGCGATTCATCAAAGGTGATTTTGCCTTTCATTGTGATACCTCCATGGAACATTTCTTGGGTTTTTATTCTTGAGTGGGCCCACCCGACTCGGTGAAACAAACTGGTGTGGGACATATGCCCGAAGAAGTATAGCCGGTGCAACTCCGGTATCGGGCGACTGTAAACCAGAGGAGAAAACCAATTAACAGGGAGGAGAATTCGGATGAGGACTACTAAACACAATGCAAGTCCAGATTACAAGACGAGCTGCATGATCATTGGGATGTACATGATGGTTACCAAAATCAAGGGGAAGCTGTTGTACATTACCTCGGCGTTTGCCCGCGGCATAAGTGGCAGAGGGCAAGGCGGTGAAGGGTGTGATCCGAGACCGTTTGTATCAAGACACATCGCCAATCGGCGTCCCGGTCTTGTGCCGATTTTGGCGGCGCTTCTTGCCGCGATCCGTGACATGTGTGTGGAGTCCGATTATCAAATCGAATGCTACACGAACAACAATCAGTTGCTGTGTGCATTTGAAAGCGGAGAGCTGGAGGAGTACGGAAAGACCGGTAAGCTGTGCGATATAGATGGCACAGAACTTTCAGAAATCCCGTGGTACCTTGATGGTAGCAAAGAGATTCTTGGTGAGCTTTTTGCTCTTTGCGAGGAACACAACATTGTCCTGCATGTAAAGAAGCATTTCCTGTCTGAATCTGCGGACCGTGAAGCGGAGAGGGATGTTAACATCCACATGGCGGACTTCATTAAGGCTGCAGAGGAAAATCTGTCCTAATTGCAAGCAGAGAAGAAAGGGGAGAGGAAGGAAAATGCTGTTAAAATGCGTCGAGTTGGATTGCGCCACGGAGATAGTGCAGGATGATGTGAAGTTCTCCAAAAATGCACCACAGCGGTTCGCGGAGCAGATTTGTCTGTGGTACCCGGAACTCTCAAATATTGTTATCGCATTATTATACTATAAAATGTGCTGTTTTGCAACATACCAAAACGAGAACCGAATCAAGGCGAGGATGGATCTATTTGCTGAAAAGGTAGCATCTTGCGGGATAGCGGGCGATGCGCTCCCCAGTGCGCTCAGACGAAGTTCTTGTACAGGCTATCGGTCATCTGACGAGGCATGGGAATTCATCACTTCCCATAGGAACCTCTGCATGGAGAACACAAGGCTGATCTGCGAAACAGTTGATAACGCGGTAGAGGTCCTGGAGGGGATCCTTGCTGCGGGGGGAAAAGGAAAGGCGAGAGCAAGATCAAGTCTGAGAGTTATGCGCCTTTATGGTGTCCCGACGAGCCAAGACCCGCTGGAGCGAAACGAGCTCAAATATGTTGTCCGCTGCACGCAATACATAAAGCAGCTTGTGGGTGAGAAGTTCGACGCGGTCTTTGCCCGTGTTATGGGCATGGAGCACAATCAGCAAACGATTGCTGAGCACATGTACTTTCATCACACAGAGTTCCTGCTTGAGTATTACAAATGCATTATGACTAGAAGGTACGAAACTAATCGCTCTGGGGTTCGGCTTCGTGGAGGGGCAGGGGTGCCGGCTGACGCGGAGCCGTATGCGATTGAGTTGGTTCAGTCCGCACTGGAGTCCCTCAAAGAGCTTGAACCTGATGGCGACCTGTTGTACAAGACGGTGCTCCTTCTTTACTGTTCCGATGTCCCGATCCACGAAGCAGATAAATCTGAATGGGGCAACTCCATAAATCAAGTCTATAACAGACGAAATCGTGCACTGCAGGTCCTGTCGATTCTTCTATGGGGCTATGCAACGACCGATATCATGGACCTTTTGGCGAACATAAAGAAGGCGCCATCGTCCAAGAAGTCACGGAAGAATGCGGCTCAACCAGAGCTGCTTAACTTCAATATTCAGGCTCAGCCAGCCTTGTAAGAAAGGAGCGAAAAAATGAGGAACAAGAGAGCGTATACGGTGCTGCTGATGCTGCTGCTCATGGTTGTCATGGTTACTACGGTGTGCTACGCACAGACGGGTAACAGCGACATCTTCCAGATGGCGGCTGACATTGCGCAGAATGTACAGGTGAAGATCCTTGGCATCTCCTCCGCCTTGTGCGGAGTGGGGCTTGTTATCGCGGCCATTATTTGGGGCTTCGGTAACAAGCAGCAGACGCAGATGGGCTGGGAGTGGATGAAACGGATCGTCATTGCGTACATCGTAATCAACTCTATCCCACTGATCATTACCACGATCAGAAGCATCTCGAACATCTCCTGATGTTCCGCTTGCCCCCCGGTCCCCCGGGGGGCAATTCCGTCTTACCAAAATGAAATTTTCAAATAAAAAAGGTGGTGAACCCTATTGAGCTTTTTGGAGTCGATTCTTTCAGGTATTTCGACCCTCGTAATGGGAGCAATTAACCTGCTGTTTGGTACATTCTTTGATGAAATAACCAAGCCGGCAAAGGCTTCGGCAGGGGAGGGCGCGCTGCCGTTTGACCCGTTTCGAATGTTTGACAAAATATTTGGTGGAGCAACAGCTCTGGACCAGGCAATTCAAATCATTGCGGTGTCCATTGGAATTCTACTCGTCCTGGCAATTTTGGTACTTACCATGGTCCGCCCTGGGGGTAATACCGCAGAATCCCCATTTTCTGTAGTTGGGCGTACACTAATATTCTTACCTCTGACAGTGATGTCCGGAAAGTTCTGCGTCATTTTCAGTGACACGCTTGGGCAGTTCATGGGGCTTTTGCTCAGAGCTGAAGACTCTGCACTGACAGCGCCGGACATCGGGGAAAATGTGCGAGCGGCGCTTGAATACTCTGTTGGAGCCAATGTAGGCTCTGATATTGTACTGGTTCTGATGGCACTGTTCCTTGCGATTCTCCTGTTTGTGGATTTGTTCAAGCTGGCTTGCATTATCGTTGAGGAGTATGTTGTTTTGGGCATTCTTGCTCACATGGCTCCGCTCGCTATTTGTACCGGCTGCACGAAGAAAACCAGCTTTGTTTTTTCTTCTTGGGTAAACATGTTCATCTCGCACATGCTTTTGCTCGTGTTGAGCCAGTGGTCCCTTATTGTATTCCGTCTTGCGATACAGAAACCAACCGACGATTTCGGCGGCGTTCTGTGGCTTGTTGCGATAGATGTATTCCTTCGTGTTTCCTGCCACTGGGATGATCTGCTTGGTAAACTAGGACTGAAAGCGCTGGTCGACTACGAGAATGGCTTTATTGGATCGTTTATTATGGCTTCCAAAGCCGCCAAGGGTCTTACAAATGTGGTAAAATCCACATTTGGTGGAGCGGTGAATGGCGTCAGACAGCTTTCCAATACAGCAGCACCAGGGAAAGGCGGAGGAAAGCCTGACGGCAGAGAAGCAAAAGCGCAGGATCCGAACAAGAGTGGAAACGCTGTGTCTCGAATGGTCGGACGCTCCACATGGGGAAATATCGGCGCAGCAGCGGGTGCGAGCAAGGCGAATATGGACATCGCCAGCGGGCGCTCGAGAGAGGTTTCTCCCGGCGTTTCTGATTTCGGAAAGGGAATGGAGGACGCCTACAACAGACGGATGTACAGCAGAAAGATCCCCGACGCGCCACAAGGCCAGTCCTATGGGAAAATGGCTGCTCCGAACAATAAGCTGGATATGTCTCAGCCTGCGTATAAGTCCAGAACCGACAGCGCCGGTCATACTTACGGCGACCATACAACGAGAACTCCAAAAGCGCGTGCAACAGCTGATGCCATTGGTCAGTACATGGGCGATAGTGGGCGTAGCCTGTCTACAGCAGATGGATCCGGTAGAGTCGGGTTCTCCGGTAATGTGACCGCTTCCTCGTGGAACACAAAGTATCAGATGGGCTCTTTTTACGCTGATGGCGCGACCTTCTATGACGAGAACAATCGGGCTTACGGGCGTATGGAGTGCGGCGAGTTCGTAATTTACAAGCCTGACCAGGGTGTGATGGAAAGCCTTGGCGATAAAACTGTTTATCCCGTAAATATCGGAGGCGAGGACTATGTTGTTGAGCCGGTAGGTGAGATGATGTACACAAATAGCGCCGGGGAGGTCCTTACCCTCAACAATGAGCCTGTCACGGAAGATCTTCATCGTAGGGGAATCCCGATCGGCGGGCGAAGAGAATAGCTCCATGGCGGCGTGACGGACAGCCCTTACGAAATAAACAATCAAATTCCCTCTTGCATTTGTGTCTAATTCACTCTATAATAGACACATGGAAGGCAAATACAGGAAAACAGCGGCGACAGTGTCATTGGTCAACTATCATTTTGTGTTCTGTTCGCGCCGCCGGCGTAAAATATTTAAGGTTGCCGGTGTGGAGGAACGCTTCAGGTCTATCGTTTCCCAAGTCTGTGAGCGAAATCAAATTGAGATCCTTGCGTTGGATTGCGATGTTGACCATTGCCACCTGTTCGTCAACGCGCCGCCCGCCATGAGTCCCGCTGAAATCATGAAGCTGGTAAAGCACGAATCCGGCGCTGTAATAAAGGAAGAGTGTTTCACCGGTGCAACGACGCAAGTGTGGACTCGCAACTATTTTGTATCAACTGCTGCCGATATCTCAGATGAGACGATCAGCTGGTATGTCGACACCCAAAAAACAAGATAAGAAGAGGAGGCATTATATGAAGAGATTTATTGCAATTGTGCTGTGTGTGATCCTGCTGCTGAGCTGCGCAGCTTGCGGCGCCAAAACTCAGGACATAGATCAGCCGGGCACGAATGATCCGCTGATCAACGCCGAGAATCCTGGTCAGGATAATGAAGAGCCATCCACCGCTGTGAAGGAACCCAGTGAGGTCTCTGATCCGGCTGGCGAAGAGGTCGACCAGGTGGAGTCCACTGACCCTGCGACCATGACCGAAGAGGGGAAGGATGCAGAAGATACCAAGGAGCCCGAAAAGACCGAGGATAAAACTCCTGCCAAGGAGCCTGAGCGCAAGCAGGAACAGTCCACCGGACAGCAGCAGGGGCAATCTCTGGGCGGTCCCAAGGACGGAGATACCAAGGTCGAGAATGGTCAGAAGTATGTCTATGATAAATGGATGGGCTGGATTGAGGATCATCGTGGCGAAGAAGGTGGCGGAGCAACCGTCTGGGAGGGTCCAAATGAGCTCTCCGGCAACAAGGTCGGCTCTATGTAACCAACAACAGAATATGTTCAAGAGAGCAGTCACAGCAATGTGGCTGCTTTTAATATATACAATTTAATGTAAAGGAGACAGAAAACATGAGCAAACGCATTCTCTCGGCGCTGCTGGCTGTGTTGTTCCTCATCACCGCTTTGCCCAGTACAGTATGGGCTGTCGGCGAGGGCAACATGGAAGCCGGCGGCGGTCAGACAGAGACCGTAACAGGAGATAGCTTCTGGAACGGCGATTGGGGCATCCGCTTTTGCGTGGTCGATGTTGCCAGTCAAACAGTAGTTTCAGCGACATATGATGCCGCAAATCGGAGTGCTGGCTATGAGGGCCACCGACACTACGGAAAAACCAACAAGTTCGACTACCGCAATGGGGCGTCGCTTAGTGGGCAAGTCGGTGCATACGGTTGGGAAACTCCACCCGTGACCATCCCAACCATTGTCCGCACAAGCGGTGCGCCGGATATCAAGGCTATCAAGAATTACTTCACTGATGAGACGGTCATTCGTTGGATCAGTGATGTAACTGGCATGGCTTATGACACTCTTATTAACGGTGACTACAAGCTGTTTATAGAGCCGATCTTGTACTTTACCTTTGATGGGCAAAAGTATGCCATGACCGCCACCGAGGCGGCTCTTTTTGATAGAAATATCAACGGACTGCTGCTGCGTACTCTGGGTAACGCAACCCACCAGCAACTGCCGCTTGCGCTCTATCTCGAAAAGAACGATCTGGGGTTTACCAAGTGGTCCGGCGCCAAGACCGGCATCCAGAATGATACCAATATCATCAACTATCTTGGTATGGGCATCGTGAGCTTTATTCCGGAAGAAAATCCGGAACCCGGTACGGAGGATGGCGATGGACCTACCGTCCCGATCTCTTTCCGGAAGACAGACCCGGAGAGATTCAATGCAGCTAATTATAATACCGGGCTCATTACTTTTGCTCCGGCATCCTCCAGTTCGTCTGCCTTTGACAACATCTCCGGTGCAGTGATCGAGATCTCCGGTGATGGTGTAGGCGCCGGCACTTACGAGCTGCCCTGCACTGTGGAACTCGGTGAAGGCACCTATACCGTAAGAGAAGTCGAGCCGCCCTACGGCTATCTGCTCAATGATTCCTGGAGTGCGGAGATCACCGTCGAGGTTGAAAAGGACGCGGAAGGGAAGCCTGTGGAAGGTGCGGAAGCAAAGGCAACCATTACCGTTTCCGGCGGCGGGGACACCGATGGCGAGACCTATGCGACGGTGGAGGACTACCGCCAGCGTGGTCGCTTGACTGTCACTAAGGTGGACAATGAGACTATCTCCATTAACCACAATAACTATCGTACTCCACAGGGTGACGCTTCCTTTGTGGGCGCTGTATTCGAGCTGCGGGCAGCGAAAGACATCTATCTGCCCTCGACCTGGATCAAGATCTACAGCGAGGGCGACCTGGTGACTACCGCAGTGACCGGCAACGATGGCAGCTTTACCATTGACGGCCTTGAACAGGGCGTATATACCCTGCAGGAGATCACCCCGAGTGATGGTTATGTGTTCCGTGACGCGGAGAAGCGTGGTCAGATCTACACGATCACCAATGCCTATACCGGCAGCGGAACCAATATCCTCTCCTTTGGGGACAAGGATGCTTCGGAAACCGGCAACAGCAATCAGTATGCCAATACTGTCATCAAAGCGGATCTGACACTTACCAAATTCAATGAGAATCGCACCGTCGAAAATGAGATGGACGGCAACGCCTATGAGATGAATAAGCAGCCTGCAGAGGGCGTTTACTTTGCGGTGTACCTGAACAGCAAGGCGGCCGCCGGCGGCAATCCCATCTATTCCACCACCGATGACCCGGTGGGGGACGGCACCTCCGGCAGCGCCTCTACCGCCGGTTGGGGGTATCTCGACCTTGTGAACCATAACTTCTATTCTCCGCTGCCTGATGAATGGTTTAAGCAGAGAGATCTGGATGCCAATAATCCGCTGCCTAACGGCAATCCCAGCGTAGAGGAGGGGAGAGCGGAGGAAACCGACCTTGCAAGGATCTCCATGAAGGACCTTTACATGGTTCTGCGGACCGATAGCACCGGCCGGGCGACGACCCTTGACCCGTCCACTGTGGTTTACTGCAGCTGGGGTGAGCTGGGAAACTCCGCAGCAAACGGCACCGCGGGTATTGACTACCGTCTGCCTTACGGTCTTTACACTGTAATTGAGCTGAACCCATATGAAGGTCGGGAGCCGGATATGTTCCAGGTATTCATCGGACGCGACCCCGATTCGGATCCCACGGCAGCACCTACGGAAACGAAGAGCGGATCCGGCGAGGACTATCCTTACACCTCCGGCTGGTACGACTACAACTATAGCTACATTCTTGAGAATAAGACCCTCAAGCAGACCGTGACTGTCCGTAAGACCGATGCACAGTCTGGTAAGACAGTACCCGTAGCTAATACGACCTACCGCGTCTGGAGCTGGGATAACATCTCCGCAAACGGGTCGACTGAGCACCCGCTGTGTCCCTATACTCGTAAGATCGTTGCGGCAGATGGCACTGTAACTGCAGATACCGTTGTGCCGCCTACCATCCTGATGGATTACAGCAGTCTCACGCTTGCACCGGGGGAGAGCGCGGCCGCTCCTGGGATCTCTCTGGACTTTGTTGCTCCTGCTGCTGTAACCCTTAAAGACGGTACACAGGCACTCAGCTGGACCGATGCAGAAAAGGCAGAGATCAGAACTGACTTTGCCAATGCCTATGCCGTCCGTATCGCAGATACCGGCATCGCGAAAGCGGAGCATCAGGCAGACGGCAGCTGGATCATCACCGGCGTTGCCGCCGGCACGACTCGGTACAGTGTCACCCTCCCCGGCGACCAAGTCATTACCGGTACGGTAACGGTGGCAGAAGGCGCGGAGACCGCCGTGGAGGAGCCTGTTACTTGGAAAGTCGATGGCCACTGGATCCATCAGACTATTGACTATCCGAATCCATATACCCTGATCGATTTCAAGACGGACGGAACCGGTACTTTCATTTTACCGGATTATCTGGTCTATGGTGATTACCTTCTGTACGAGATTGAGAGTCCGGAAGGCTATGTCCAGGCAGAACCGTTTGCGTTCACTGTCAACAAGAGCGACGCCAATGACAGCAAAATCTATCTGACGCTGAATATCAAGCAGGCGGATGTGCCGCAGAAAGCCCGGATCGTCTTCGAGAAGTCCGGCGACTTGCTGGTTGGCGCCGAAGTGTATAAGACTCTGCTTGCCATGAATGGGCTGAAGCCAATCTGGAAGGTGGGTCTCCTGGCAGGAGGAACAACCTTTGAGGTATATGCCGCAGAGGATATCGTCACCCCAGAAGGTACTGTGTATTACAGAGCAGGGGATCTGGTCGATACCGTGAAGACCGACCGCACCGGCATGGCGCAGAGCGCTGAGCTGGAGCTTGGTCATTATACGGTTAAAGAAGTAGCTACCACATGGGGCTATCTGACTGATGGCGAACCGATCGATGTGGAGCTCGCCTATACCGGCCAGGCGGTGACCATCTACCCGAAGTACCTGGAGGTCGAAAACATTCGCCAGAATGTCATCTTTAAGGTGCTGAAGGAAGCCGTAACAAAGAGCGGCAATAAGCCCGCCAATGATGTTTATTTCGGGCTCTATAATGCCCAAAGCATCTATGCTTCCGCTGATGAGGCGTGGATCGTGATGCCCCGCAGCAACTTCATCATCAGGAAGGGTGAGACCGCGACTTTGGATATCGGTCTTTCTTCTCTGATTGCCGATGAGCAGATCACAGTAGTGGTTGATGAGATGGAGAATCCCGAGGAAGGCGGCGAGCCCATTGTTGTCGCAGAAGTGACCAATTACGATAACCGTGTCTTCCAGCTGACCGGAACCGAGATCGGCAGCACGACCTTTACTGTCACCGCTGCCGGGCAGACAGTAACCGGCACTATTGAGGTGCTGGCGGAAGATGCTGAGCTGCCGGATCCGATGCCGGATGCAAAACCCGTCAGCAGCCTGCAGGAAGGCGACGAAGAGCTGACAATGACCGTTACCCGCACCAATTACCAGCTGATAGCCGGTAAGCGTGTCGATGAAAGAGTTGACGAGTTGGAAGTGGCCTTCAGTGACGGCACATCGCAGGAGTATTCGGTTCATATTGAGGACAAGGATGTTGCGGTTTATGACCCCGACAGCAGGTGCTTCTTCGGCATTTCCGTAGGCACCACCGCCTTTACCGTGACCAACACCGATGGTCTTACCGTAGATGGTACCATCGAAGTGTTGGCGGATCCCGCTGTGACCGATAATACCACAGCAGATAATTATTCTGAGGAAATGCCTATAGAACCACCAGTTATCCCGGCCGTTGATAATTCTCCCGCGGCTAGTGAAACGAATACTGATGGCAATGAAGCTGAGGAGAATATGTCCATGAACGAACCTACTGTACCGGTTCCCGCCGATGCTGCAGAGAATAGTCCAGATTTGGACCCTGTTGTTCCTCCGGCAGATTATCCGGAAGCTATTCCCGGAACTGCCACAAAAGAGAAAGAAGCAATACTCCCCAAAGTAATAATCCCCGCAGACTCTCTACTAGAGGTCATTCGAATCAATGCCGGAGTAGGAACCTCTACGCTGGATCTGCCGCTTGGAAGCTACTACATTCGAGAGTTGCAGGCTCCTTCTAATTACGAATACGATCCGGAGCAACGCTGGTACATCCGCTTTGTTTATTCTCCCCTGTCCGGTACAACCGTTACGGTCATGGCAAACGGCGGGCACTCTATCATCAATAAAGCGGACGAAGATAAGCCTCCAATAATTATTATTCCGGAAGAAATTGGTCATATGGAGCTAAATAAGCCTAAAAATCCCAACCATTCAACTACGACAAACCCCGGAACCGGCGCTGTGGTTTCCGCGAATGAGGCTGAATTGGTTCAGGAGAAAAAGTCGGACGATCAGCTTACCTGCATCTATATATTTAGAGCCGATGCTAAAGATGATGAACTGCAGGTGGATAAAAAACTTTCCGATGGAGATTTAACCTGGCGACTGCGGAAGATTGATTACTCGCTGCTGCACACAATTCCATCTGAGAAGCGCATTGAGGAGGTTGTTACTTTTGACTCGCTGGATAGCAAAGTCGTTCCTGAGACTTATACTGTGATAGTGGACGGCGAAGAAGTCAATTTGCAGTTGGAAAGCGTTGATTATACGGAACACCACAGCGAAGGTACACAGGGCTATTGGAGTTGGGACCCAATTACTATTACCGGCACCCTGTATGGCAGTTCCACCATGACAAAATATTATCTTGGCAATGAACTGATCCCATATAGCAGCAGTGCCCCTGTCATCAGCGGTTATGAACCAGCCTATTTGCAGTATCTTGGTCTTGATGCAGACAGCTTCCGCGTCAAGAGCGCGGCATGGCGCGGCGGTTGGACGACTGACAAAGAAGGACGTTCTGTTCGCTATGTGACCCTGCATTGCAGCCGTCAGACGTGGCACGACGGTAATCCCGCTGTGACCTACTATTCGGCTGAGGCGGTGTATTCCAACGGACTGACCGATGGACCGGATCGCTACGAGATCCAGGCAAGCGCCAATTATGTCGCCACCAAGGTAGGCATTGCATCTGGTTCTCTTTGGTTCGTTGCAGCGGCGGTCGGAAGTGCCGCGTTGATTACAATTCTTGTAATCACCCTGAAGAAACGCCGCGATAACGACAGCGAGTATTAAGTTGCAGAATACTGATGAGTAGATGAGGAGGGCGTATTCGTACGCCCTCCTTTTGCACATCGAAAAGGAGGTGTGTCCCGTGGGCAACGACGAAAACAGCCATGGTTCCGGAGCTGAAGCCTCGCAGAGCATGAAGTCTGCAGCTGGGACGATGAAGGATACCGCAAGGGGAACAAAATCCATTGTGAAGGCAGCGGCGAAGGCGGCAGCAGGCGATGCTGCGGGCGCCGCAGTCGAACTCGCGAAGGATTTGGGAAATGTCCTTAAAGCTCTTGCCATCGTACTCCTGATAGTGTTTCTGATGATGTACGCACTGTTCTATGCTGTACCCGCGTCGATCGTTACGACGCTTTTTGGAAACACAAAGGCTTTTGATGTAACGATACCGGAGACACAGTCGGCATACAACGACATCAGCTCAGAGGCGTGTGACACATTCACGGCACACATGCAGGCGGCGAGTGAAGCCGCAAGGGAGGCTGGGCAGGCGTATCTCGACAGTATCCTTGCTGGTTTGAAAAACTATGACAAGGTGAATGTTACCACATTCACGGTAGGTATCGCGGAGAAGTCGCCGGTTCAGACCGCTCAGGACTTGTCCGATGACATATACCTGCTAACAGCGCTCTATGACGAGCATGAGCGTAACGGCGCGGGGTTCGACAATGATGCCTTTATCCGAGAGAAAGAGGCAGCCCACGCCGATTCTCCGATCACCACCGAAGAGCGGCTCCAGTGGGCAGGGGAGGCAATCGATGCTCAGTTGAAGGATGTTTCGGTCGATGGATTGAAACGCTTCTTTAGCGAAGAAGCTGAGAATATGCTGCGTTTCATTTTCCCGACACCCTATATGAAAGGAGGCGTTGTACTTTATCCGGCAGCGGAGCAGGGAACCCGCGAATCCGGCCCTTACAAGAACTATTCAGTAAGGTCCTATACTTATACTGTTTCGGTTGCGGCGACTGACGAGAAAAACCGCCCTATCCTTGATAAAGATGGGAACCCCACCTATATTGAGGAGATGCGTACTGGCTGCGATGTGGAATGCGAGTATCTGTGGCGCATCGAGTTCGACGGCGTTAATCACCTCTTGCAGGAATACGGCTGGGCGACGATCGGGAGCGACGGGAACCCGGTATTCACAGAAGAGGGCGAAGCCCACTACAAGCGGGCGGTGGAGCTTGCTGGAAACTACAAGAGTTTCCTTGAGACAGGAGGGCTCGACTTTACGCCGGGCATCGGTTATGGATCCAGCTACAAGGGCAGTTATCAGCAGCTGATCATCAATGAATATGAGGAGCGGCAGGCGTCCGCGATGCCGCTTGATCGTAACATGGAAGAGCCACTCAAGGGTACCTATGTTGTAACCAGTGACTACGGGATCATTCGGACGATTACTTCCGTCGGGATACAAAATAAGGTTCACCATGGCATCGATATGGCACAGGGGATGGGTTCTCCAATCTACTCTACAGCGGACGGGATCGTAGTAGCGACCGGAAGCAACAACACCAACGGCATCCACATGCTGATTTATGTCGGCTCGTCCGGCAACAAGAATTACTACACCTTGTTCAATCACTGCAACGGACTGTACGCCAAAGTGGGGGACAGGGTCTCAAAGGGGCAGCAGGTTGCCGCAGTGGGAAGCACCGGCGCGTCGACCGGCGCGCACCTCGACTTTGGTGTGCTGGTCTGCGACGGCAGCAACGGTGCGTGGTATGTCGATCCTCGCACGCTTGTGCCTTCCATTCCAAAACCTTAAAGGAAAGGGGGAATGAATGAGTGAACCATAAAGTTCGCAAGATCGGTAACAAGCTGATCGTGTGGGCGAAGAATTTTGTCCATTCGGGCACGAAAAACATCCTGCGTGGGGTCTTTACTGTAATCGGGTGGGTATCCGCCATGCTGCTTACAACCGCGGTAAATTACGGCGATACGGGCTTTCTGACTGCACTGCGCTGCATGTTTCTTGACTTCAAGATTTGGATCCCGTTCCTCGTCGCTGGGATCGTCTTCGGTATTCTGACCATTATGATCAAAATGAATCCGGAGAACATGTTAGAGCGCTATAAGCGCGAGAATAAAGACGAGAACGGGGTACAGATGGCAACGAACGGCACCTATGGCACAGCTGGATGGATGCCGAAGAAAGAAGCTCACGAGAAGCTCGAAGTCGATGATATCCAGCACTGCAACGGTGTGATCCTTGGAGGGTATGACCCCGAGGGCAGGGAAGTGGTTTGTATCCCACGCGGAACCAAGGTTGCCAGGGAGATCACAAACCAAAATGTTTGCATCTTCGGCTCGCCGGGCGAAGGTAAGTCATGGGGGTATGCCCGCTGTAATATGCTGCAGGCAATACGACGCGGCGAATCCGTGATCGTGACCGACCCAAAAGGCGAACTCTATACTGATACCGCAAAGCTGTTCAGGGACAACGGTTATACTGTAAAGGTGTTCAACCTTGCGAACCCGAAGAAGAGCGATGCGTGGAACTGCATGGATGTTTGCTACAACAAGGAAACGGGAAATGTCGATCTGAACCGCGTCAAGATCTTCGTGGAAGCCATTATGAAAAACACCTCGGACCCTTCGGATAAGAATGACTATTTCGCTAACAACGAGAGGACGCTCTATGAGGCAGTCATCATGTACATGGCGGAAAAGTACTGCAAGGAGTATCGCAGCAAGCTCGATCTTATCGTGGAGAGGACCGCCACGGGGGATAACCACCAGATTTTCTATGACTACAGCATAAAGTATGCGCGGAGTGATTCGAGTATCAAGGAAGTTGTCGCGGCGGCGAAGGCGATTTTCATCGAATATGGTCCGACGCAATCGCTAATCTCCCAGGTCATAAGGGAGGCAAACGGGCATCCAGTGGAAACGCTGGATGCCCGTACTCCGGAGGAGAGGGCTGCTCAGTTCGATGAGTTTCTCGAGATTCTGACGGTGGAGATCACCAAGCCGACGCTCTCCAATGTCTACTACAAGATCAACAGTCTGAAGGATCTGGAGGCATTCAAGGCGGAAGTCGATGCACTGGACTGTCCTACGGCACTCTGCCATATCCCGCTCAACATCATTTTGATGCAGAGCCCCAGTGTATGGCCCAACTTTACGAATGGCTGCAATGTGCGACTCAATGTTCTGAATGACGAGATGCTGCGTCTTATGGTCAGCGAGGATGATATTGACCTGTCGGCGCCCGGTCGTGAGAAATGCGCGTACTTCTGTATTTTCCCAGACCAGGACTTCACCTTCCAGTTTGTCTCTTCTCTTTTCTTCACATTTCTGTTTAAGGACCAGATCGAGACTGCGGACAACAATGGGGGAAATCCGGTAGCAATCAACTACATTCTTGACGAGTTTGCGAACATCGGCATGATACCGGACTTTAGCAACAAAATCAGTACCGCTCGTTCGAGAAACATTGGCATCACCATCATTCTGCAGACCATTACGCAGTTGTATCAGGTATATACGCCCAATGTGTCCAACACCATACTCGGCTGCTGTGCAACACAGATCTGTTTGGGCGCCAACGATGATATGACAATTAAGTACTTTGTCAACCTCCTCGGCGAAACAACGATTATTGCGCGCTCCACCAAGGATGATCGACAGGTTGGGCATATAGACAACCTTTTCCCGGAGTACTCCGAAAACCTTGGTGAAGGCAAGAGGAACTTGCTCACATTTGACGAGATGCGTCGCATTAAGGCAACCGACTTAATCGTCGTGTGTGCTCATATGAAGCCGCTTCTCCTCAAAAAGCTGACGGCGGCGATCCACCCGCTCTCCAATAAGGGAAGGTTCGAGAAGACAAGCATAAGCGATATTCGCCCATTCGTTGAGCGGTACCCCGGGTGCGAACAAAGAGACTGTTTTGCTCAGGCTGAGTATGTACAGCTCCGCAACAAGATCAAGGAACTCGAACGGCGTAGAAACGACGCGAACGCGGTGGCAGCAGGGCGGCAGGAGAAACCGTCAGACACCACATCACGGGGGAGGATAGAGCCCGTTCAGACCCGCCGACCTGCCGGTGAGATCACGACCACGGATCAGCGCTTCAATGCATCTACGCAGGATTTCCCTTTGTCGATGCCGACCAGCGAAATATTGGAGCAGGAGAGTCCCACAGAGGTTTTGACATTTGAGATTGCTGATCACGGGGCGCAGAAGACGACCGAGACGATAACTTTCAGCCTTGCCGAAGAACAGGACAGAGATGTCCGCCTGGTGGAGGATACGATGCCGGAGTGTGCTCCATCCGAGCGGTCATCGACTGGAACCGAGGCAGGTAAAAAGCCAGCACTCGCGGAGACGGCAGGAACCTCCTATGTCGAAGAACCGGGAGAGAGCTCGTTCGTGGATGACGACGGCTCCTATGAAGGGACATATGACGAGCCTTACGAAGAGACATATGCGGACGGCTACCCAGGCGATGAACCATTCGGGGGACTTCCGTTTGACTCTGGAGATGAAGGTGAAGGAGTTTGCCCCATCGGAGGGAGCGAACTTTCCTTGCCGGATAATATCTCGGTGGATCCGGACACCGGCGAGGTGCTCGAAAAGAAACCAGCGTCAAAAAAGGATTCAGAACTGGAACCGAACCAACAGGGGGAAGAGCAAGGAAATAAAACTCCCAATCTGACGAAGCAGGAAGTGCCGCCGCTGACTAAGCCAGCCAGCGTGATGGATGTCCTTGCTGGCACCCAAGAGAAGGTACAGGGTTCGAAGGAGCAGAAACAACCGATGACGGGTAAGGCAAAATCGCAGCGTCCCGGGCTTTCCACAGTCGGGAAGTCCTCGACAACAATGCTGAAACCGGGCAAGGCAAGCTACGGGAACAGCAGTAACACGAGAACAGTCCATGGTCGAAAGACTGCGGACGGTGAACACAACTGAAAAGCAGGGTACCAACGAGCTTCGTTGGTACCCTGCTTTTCAGAGAGACAATCAACAAAACAAAAAGAGAAAGGAAACATTTGTTATGGCAACCAAAAAAATCACCGAATCCGAACAGGTGGAAGCGATCACCGAAGATACCATTGCGGAGGAGCCCAAACCCGTCGCGAAGAAACCTCGCGCACGCAAAGCGGAGAATGCCCCCAAAGAGGAAGAAGGCTTTGGCGCCGAAGAGGTGCCTATGGCAGAGAATGAGGGGGTACCGCTCATGGAGAGTGACCTCTCCGAAGAGGAAATCGCAAGCGAAGTTGCGGAGGATCTCAAGGCAGAGCAGGAGAATGGTTTTGCCCTGACTGGTCGCGAAATTTCCCGCGCCGGCTATGTAAACGATCTGACCGGAACGACTATGGATGAGACCTTTGCGCGTATTATGTCCCTCAAACGGAGAGGAGTCATTTGCAGCTCTAAGGTGGCTGCCGTTCGCAAGAAGGGCGGACCGATTCCCTTTGATGCAGTCGTGCTTGACTACCGCGGCATTCCCGTCAGCATTGCCTTTGACGATTTCTTTGAGCGGGAAGAGAGCGAGAGCGCACTGTACGCCTCCAAAGCGGATGTGGAGCGTGGCTACAGCCGCGGCGAAGCGCTGAATCGCCGTCTTGCACTGATGGCTCGTGATATGCTGGGTGCGACGGTATGCTTCATTATCACCGAGGCACGCAGGACTCTGGATAAGGAGAACCTGAACATGATCGGTATGCCTACGGTCTATTACGCTGTTCGTGGCAGCCGTATTGCCGCAATGGAGAAACTGCGTGAGCGCAACTTTTTCTCTCCCCGTGCGAGAAAGAGCCCCATCAAGGTCGGCGATGTTGTGACCTGTGATATTCTTCGCACTCTTCACAGCAGTGTGTTTGTGTCCAGCTGCGGCGTTGTAGCCCGCATGTTTGGCGGTGATCTGTCCGCTACCCGTTGGTGCGACCCCAAGAATGATTTTACTCCCGGTGACAGCTTTAACGCAGTAGTGAGGGAGATCAGTGTTGACTATGAAAAAGGCACCGTGACTCTGGCACTGGATCGCAAGTTCCTCGACTGCGATATGGCGGATGCGTACCTGCGCATGCTGGGAGATTCCAGCCTTCATAATCACTTCTCCGGCACCATTGCCTACATTAGCATGGACGCTTATGGACAGCCTCGTTTTTATGGTATTAACCTTGATGCCATTCATGTTCGCGGGCTTGTTCCGGTTAAGTACAATAACTATCAGAACCTGCGCAGGGGTGATGCCGTCATCTTCAAACCGCGGACGGTTGACTGGGAGAGCCATGTCCTGGTCGGGAGATGCGATCCGCTGAATACCATGGCGCGTAACAACTGGTAAGTCCGACATTGCCGGAGAGCTGTATTACGCGGCTCTCCGGCAATGTTCTCTTAGTCTATCACTCGGGAAAGGAAATGCTCTTTGTGACCGATACCCTCACAACGGTATAAGGCGACCGGGGAGCGAGGTGATAACATGCGTAAGCAAGAAGAGGGGAAAACCTACATTATTCCTCCCAATTTTGTTGATAAGGTGTCTGTGGTAGGAGGCATGATCCGTCTGCGGAACCTTGTGGAGGCAATTCTGGTAGCGTCAATCGTCGTTGGACCTCCGATCCTGCTCATCCCGATGAGCTTTTCGGCAAAACTGTATGTCGCGGTTCTTGCCGGTGTCCCTTTGCTCGTGATCGGATGCATCGGGATCAACGGCGATTCGTTGTTTCAGTTCCTGACATATTGGAGTGCCTTCCGCAGGAATAAGCGAGTTGCCAGATATAACCCACATATAAAGAAGCCGGACAATATCCGGGAAACACTCATGAGCGAGGAAAGCGAACTCCCTCGCGATAAGATACTCAAGAAAATTGCCAAGCTCACGGGTCGCACATTTGAAATAGAAGACCATAACCTTGATGACCTGTATGCGGATGTCAGTATGACAGTTCGCTTCGACGATGATGACACGGTTCTGTCCTATGGTTATGGGACTGAAAGTGAAGTAAAGAAAAAAGAAAAGAAGAAGCAGCAGAAGCTGGAGCGCCAGTTGGCCGCACTCAATGCTTCCAGCATGAATGAGGTGAAATTTAATCGCAAACGAGAGCCGGACGAGGAGGAACCCGCTGAGGTGGAAATCGACGAGCTGGCGGAGATCACGAGTTATATCGAAAGCGTGAAGAAATCGAGACGATCGGGCGCCGCGGGACAGACATACCGAGAGTCCGTCGGCAATCTCGGGGCAGATCTCAACCGCTCGAGTGCGGAGGGCAACAAAGACAGTGCCAACATCAGTGACCCCAAAGGTGCTGGAGAATCTCCGGTGTTTGACATCTTCATCCCTTCGGAAGATAACCAGGACTAAAAAAGAGAGGAGAGGGCGGAAAAACGCCGCTCAGGAGCTTTTATGGACCAAGTATCAAATGTTATCAATGCGATAGGAAAAACGAATTCTGTAGGGATTCTTTCCATTCTCGCGGCACTGCTGTTCCTCATGGTATTTATGCTGCTCAAAAAGAAAAGGGAGCGGCGCGGGAGCGAGAGGGCAGGCAAGAATCTAAAGTCAACAGTGAGCCGAAACGCCGCGAAAGAGAAGAAGCGCAACAAAAAGGACGATAAGAAAACCGTGCAGAGCACGCAGTCGTTTGCCGGCGTGAAAGCGGTTGTTGATGGGATCCTTGTCACAGCAGATGATCGCTTTATTAAGGTGCTCGAGTTTTACCCGATCAACTTCTTACTGAAATCCGTTCAGGAGCAAGACTCGATCGTGGAGAGCTTCGCAGGTTTTCTGCGGAATTGCCCGACAAAAGTGCAGATCAAGTCTGTCGCTACCCGCACGGATGTCAACAAGTTGTTGAGTGATATTCAACGCGACATCGAAAGGGAAGAGAACGAATACTGCAAGATCCTGCTTGTTGAGTATATGGATTTTCTCAAGGGGCTCGGTTCGGCAGAAAGTGTATCCAGACGGTTTTATCTCATCTTTGAGGACGATGCGCCAATCAGCTATGCCAGGGACTTCGAGTCTGTAAAGGGACGCCTGAACGAAGCCGCCGGAACGGCGATTGCAAACATCAACGCCTGCGGGAACATATACATCAGGGGGCAGTCTCCGGACAGCACCGCGCTGGAGCTCCTGTACATGCTTTTGAACCGAAGAAAGTCTGAAATGGTTCCGTTCAATCAGCACGCGAGAGAAACCCTGCAGAGGTATATGGACGGATATGGCGTGAAGGATCCTTCGAAAGTCCCGTATATCCCGACCTCCGATCTAATCGCCCCAAAGTACATCTCGCTGCAGGACTCCAAGTACATTGTGGTCGATGGAAAATACTACAGCTTCCTTTATGTCACATCGGATGGCTACTCGCCCTATGTAAAAGCTGGGTGGTTGTCTCCGCTCATCAACGCATGTGAAGGCGTTGACATTGACCTGTTCATTACCCGTGAGGACTCCGCCACAGTGCTGAATAAAATCATTCGCAGCATCAGAATGAACCAGACCCGGCTCAATGAGGTCGATGATGTTAGTGCGGCGGGAAACAACATTGAAGATAGCATCAGCGCCGGGCTATATCTCCGCAGTGGTTTGCTGGCAGGGGATGAGTTCCATTATATTTCTACACTTATTACGATCAGCACTGATACTGCCGATTTGCTGGAAGCAAGAGTGGAAGCACTTACGAAGGCGCTCGCTGCTTATGGAATGACTACACGGGTGTGCAGGTTCCAGCAGGAGCAGGCATTCAAATCCGCACTTCCTTTCTGCAAGCTCGACAGAAGTATTGAGGTGAAGAGCCGGCGAAATTGCCTTACCGGCGACGCAGCTTCCGGTTACCCGTTCACCTCCTACGCGATGTGCGACGAAGATGGCGTCCTGCTCGGGACGAATCGAGAGAACCAGTCTCTTGTCATGCTGAACAACTTCAACAGCAGCCTATATTCCAACGCGAATATGGCATTGATGGGAGCGTCCGGCAAGGGCAAGACATTTGCCTTGCAGTGCATAGCTTTGCGCTTGCGTATGAAGGGAATTCAGGTATTCACGATTGCACCGTTGAAGGGGCACGAGTTTAAGCGTGCTTGCCTGGCGGTCGGCGGGCAGTATGTCAAGATCAGTGCCGGGTCTCCCACCTGCATCAACATTTTGGAGATCCGTCAGAGAGCAGCTTCCGGCAGTGATATGGTGAACGGTGTTGGCGGAGATTCGCTGCTCGCCAACAAGGTGCAGCAGGTCAAGATCTTCTTCAGCCTGCTTGTGCCGGACATGACCCTTGAGGAGCGTCAGCTGGTGGATGCCGCCGTTATGACCGCGTACGAACGAAAGGGGATCACAATGGACAACAAGAGCCTTGAAGACCCGAAACACCCCGGACATTACAAAGAGATGCCGATCTTGCAGGATGTGTACGATGTCATGGCGGAAATCCCTGAAGCGAAGAGGGTAGGACTCGCACTCAAAACTCTCGTGTATGGTTCCGCAAAGAGCTTTAATCAGCAGACCAATGTGAACCTGGACAACAAGTACATCGTACTGGACATTTCCGAGTTGACCAAGGAGACGCTCCTCATCGGTATGTTCGTGGCGCTGGACTATGTGTGGGACAAAGCAAAGCAGGATCTTCTTCAGAGAAAGGCCATTATCCTTGATGAGCTCTGGAAACTTATTGGGCAGGGTTCCAATACGATGGCGGCTGAGTATGTGCTCGAGATCTTCAAGATCATCCGAGGATACGGCGGCTCCGCGATCTGTGCCACGCAGGATCTCAACGATTTCTTCGCATTGAATGGTGGTGAGTATGGGCGCGGGATCATCAACGCCTCGTCGATCAAAATGATTTTCGGGTTGGAAAATGAGGAAGCCGGAAGGGTCCAGGAATGTTTGAACCTCACCGAGAGAGAAACGAAGGCCATCCGGGAGTTTGACCGCGGAACAGCGTTGATCTCTACCAACGGCAACAATGTCGTTGTCGACTTCAAAGCATCTGAGCTGGAGCGCAAGCTGATAACAACGGACCGTAAGGAGTTGACGCTGCTGTGGCAGGAGCTGAACGGGGATTTCCAAACTCCAGAGACAGAAATGCTCAAGGAGATCCTTTCAAGGGAGGGGTGAGCCAGTGAACAGCGTAACCCATATTCTTGGGGGGCTCGCCCTTACCAGTCTGCTATGCCTCCATACGGAGATTCTTGATCCTATGGAGGTCGGCGCCGCGGCTATGGGCGTCATCGGCAGTCTGCTGCCGGATATTGACCACCCAAAATCCAAAATATCCAACACGACCCTCACAACGAAGCTCGCGTCATTTGCTATCAGCTCGACAACCAGGCACAGGGGCTTTTGTCATTCACTCACATTTATAGCAATAGTGGCAAGCACTCTATGTGGTCTGGTCGTTCCGCATGTGGACTTTCTGACAGACGGCTATGTGATGTGGCTCTCAGCCGGAATGTTCTCTCATCTACTGTTGGATTCCCTTAACCCAACCGGGATCAAGTGGTTGTGGCCGCTTGGGAAGTACCGTCATTTCGCAAAGATCAAAACGGGGAGCACGGGGGAGTTCCTGGTCGGTGCAATGTTGATCGTCGTAAACATTTACACATTCCTCAATCTCGTTTAAGATGCCCCTGGAGAGGGGCTTTAATAACTACTACTCTAAATAACAGGGAGGCTTTTTTGTGAGTCCAAAAATATGCGACAGGAACAGTTTCCTCACCGCAAGTGAGCAGTGGAAGCAGGGAATGCCGGCGGAAATAGAATACATCGTGGAGCGGGTAGGCTGCTGTACAAGGGGGCAGCTCTTAGAGTACATGCTCCGTTTAAGAGACACCGTTTTACACGCTGTACCGTGGGATATTACGGATGTCCGGCTCGGAGCAATGCTTGACCAACTATATCGATCCGGTGCTATCCGCATGCAGCTCACTGACTCAAGAGCGCTTGAGGGTGGAGAAAACTCGAGGCTTGTCTATTCGACACGGTTCCCGCAGAGAAAGGCAATACCGGAAGCCGTTCGCAGGTATGGCATTGCCATGATGGCGACGATCATACCATTTCTTCCGAACAGTAAGGCGGTATACCAAATTGACTCGCCGCTCTCGTTCACATTTCTATCCGGAGACACGCAGGTCGAGGTGGCTATTATAGAGCCGGGAATGGAAACAATGGCATGTTCGGTTCTGGATCGATGGACATTGCCCGCAAGTGTAGATAGAAACACTCTGGTTCGCATTGCGGTCGTTGCCGATGAGCAAGGAGCGAATCGAATCGTCGGCGGGGGATTTCAGTCTGTGTGTATCGTTCGTCGCGATAAGCTCACGCAGGTTCGGACAATTCCGCCAGAGGAAGCATGGAGGGCATGAGATAGGGAGGGATCGTAATGCAGATATTTAACCACGCGATTGCGACGCGGCATGCCGATGAGATACTTCGCCGCTTGAAGTCTGCAAAATTCCATCCTGAGCAAATGTCTTTCAGGGATAGAGCCGCATGTCTGAAGTCTGCGGAGGAAATCTACCTGAATGCCTACACGGCTGCGAAGGTGCTCTGTCTTGAACAAACCGACACCTTCAGACGAAGGCGCTTGGCGGAAGGTATCCTCGATATTTTCCGGAAGTATTCTCCGGTGCAGGTGCAGGCAGGCACACATGGAGAGTACTGTGTCCGCACCTTCACGACAATGCACCGTTCCATATCGCTGGTTTCTGCCGGCAGTATCGGGGCTATGGTGGAGGCGGGGCTCGACTATGCTGTAAGCGCTGGCGCTGAGTTCGCGACATTTAAGGGTGGAACCGTGATCGTAAAAAGATTCGGACACTGCAGTGATATGCGCATGGGGACGATGGAGAACCGTGAAGCACATATGCTTTCCGACGCGATCATGTCGCGGATGGGAACCGATGATCACCCATACAACTTCAATGCGGTTTATGTTTGGTGCGAGTCCGATATGCCCAGAACAGAGATCGTGATCGTGCAGGGAAGATACGCTTCAAACTATGGCGATTATGTTCGAGAGCTTTACGAAGCCTCTCCGGAAATACCGAAGCGGCAGTTGTATAGGCAGAGACACTACAAGGTGTCTCGTCTCATGGAACTCGCTGAAGAGCTGCAAAGCGAGCTTGGTATGCTCCCGGACGCGGGAGTAGGGGAGACCGCGCTGGACAGGGCAATGGCATCAAGGCTTCGCTCTATCGCAAAGTACATTTCGCTCATCATTCCCATGCTGAGGGTAACAGCGCCGGGGGACGAAGAGAGCAGCCCGTCGCAGCAATATACAAAAGGCGCGTTCTCAAGGTCCAGCGACTACGAGCGCTATGAATACCTTAACGCCACCGAAGGCCGCTACGATGATGAGATATCGACCTTATACACCGACAGTCCGGTCTCGCTTTACAGCAAAGGAGGAAGGCTCCTCTGCGACTTTCACGAGTCAATGCTTAGGGAGATCACGCCAGATTCCGGACCAATCGGGTGGCGAGAAAATGGGGATCTCGCACTCGAAGTTACAAGGTATATCCCAGACACAAACGTGCGGTACTGTGATGCCGATAACATCGATACTCGGTTTATCTCTGACATAGAGAAGCGAGTAAAAGTTATCAAGTCGTGGAGCGAGGAAAAGCCATTCAGCTTTGAAAATGACGCCAAGATCAGGCTGATGCGCCCTGTGCGATTAGACCTTTAGGGCGTATGGGGAACCCTCGGGGGTTCCCCAATCTTGTCTATGGAAATGCACACTTTGGCGCGCAAAATCCAAAAAATGGGGGAAGGAGGGAACCCCAAGGGTACCCTCCTGCGATACGCCAATTTCGCCTCGATTTTGGGCTGCGACGAGGAGCTTTTCTGGCAGTTTCACGGCTATTTCGAACATCAAAATGTACACTTTCAACGCGGGGAGGGATTCAAAAATAGCGCCTCCCACGGGGGGTATGCCGGAAAACCCGCTTGAAATAAGGGATTTTCGGCTCTTTTTCACGGACGATAAACTCAAATGACACACTTTGAGAGCCAAATCTTCCATAAAACTGCATGGGTAAAAACCTTTCCCAAAGAGGTAGTTTAGCGGTTTGGCACTTTACTATGAAAATGTACATTTTGAATGCCAACAAACCCGCTTGATCAACGGGTTTTTGCCTTTTGCGGAAGGAGAGGTCAAGGAGCAGAAACACTCCCTCTGCACAGGCAAAATTAACTTAAAGGGGATGGTATCTTAAATGGGTCATACAACATTAAAAGAGGATGGATACGCCGCAACTCTCTTAACTCTACTTGCACAGTCGGGCGCTATGCAGCGGAAGGCTATCTCTCAATGTGTATTCAGGGAGACTGCGGAAGGGGTAGAGGACTGTAAAGCTAATGCTTCATTGACGAGGGCGGCAAGTCGTCTTCTTCATAGAGAGCCACCGCTCATAAAGAAAGAACGGCTGGATAAGAAAGTATGCCTTACTCTTACTCGGGACGGCTGGAAGTACATCAGCGACAACCATCTCGCGAAGAGCCCTGTCCTGGAGCGTCTGAGCGTCGATAATGTGAGAGACCTGCGAACGCTTGAAAGAAACGCGAGGGGTGTTCATTTCTGCCGGTCAATGCAGTTTTTGACGCTGGCGGTCGAGAAACCGAGTTTTTCCGTGTTTGCGGCAAGCCTTGGTTCAAGGACACATTTCTACAGCTCGGACGATGACTGCTGCTACATGGAAAGCAGTGACCCCGCGGCGCTTTTGTCTGTTGGGGTTTTCTATACCACTTTGGAGATCAGAGCAGCGTACAAGAATTCTTCCAATGCGGCCATCGAGAAAAAACACAGTCGCAGCCTCGGGTATCTGTTCCGCAAAGATGGCGTTTATGTAGTATTCGGAATGGAAAAGAAAACGGAAGCTCTTTTCCCGAAAATCGAAGCATCCTTTGAAAGCGTCATTCTTTCAGATGTGGAAAACGGATACGCAGAGATCTTCGGACGACCGCCGCAGCACAATGTGTTGCTTGCGGCACAAAGCACGGCATTCCTTCCGACATTCTTCCATGGATGCCTCGATGGCGTTGAAAGGGATAGGCAGGGACGAGCGAATGAGAGTGATCCGTGGGATGAAAGCGGGATCGCGAGAATGCAAATGAAAGCCTTTGCGCTGCATGATCATGTCTATATGGCACCGAGCAATATCGTGGATCTCGGGGAGCGGCTCGCATTTGCCTGCCATGCTCCGGAAGATGACGATGCCATCATAGACGCATACAGCAGGAGTCACCCGAAGGATAGCACACTCAAGATCGCGGTAGCATGTCCCGACCTTTGTGCTCTCCGCAGGGCGCTCAGCGCAAACACACGAGTTACGGCAATCGGTCCCGCGACTGCCTATGAAATGGACCTCATCAGCAGATGCTTGCGAACGAAGCTCACAAGGTACATTTCCATGGAAACGATGGAGGAGGTTCCTTTTCGTCGGTACAGCGCTACGGGGAAACCGCTCATCGGGAACTCGGATCACATCGACTATGAAGCTCCTTTGCGGGTTCCGTCAAAGAACGACCCCTTTTTCGGTATTACATCGAAACGACCGTTGGGGGAGGGAAAGGCATCCCACCGCAGGGAGCGAGAGGGATAAGAGACTCGCCTGTCGGAGAACGATGCAAAACGAAACAACACAAGAAAACACGCGCACTGCGCAATAGGCAACAAAGGGAGGACCGCTATGGCAATCTATCAATTTGGAAGGTTAAGAAGTACAAAGGAAGCGGCAGATACGATAGAAAAGGCGAAAGGCTTTGGCGTGCCGGTTTCCATTCTCGGTCTTTGCGAAAGCATTGGATTTTCTGTTTTTCAGAAGCCGTTGCCGGAGGACATTCTAGGCTGCATCGTAAAGAACCACCGCTCCGAAAAGACGGGCGAAAACGAGTGCATGATCGTTGTGAACAAGAATATCCCGCAAGAATGGAAGCGCTTTGCTATAGCCCACGAATTGGGCTACTACATCCACTTCAATACGTGTGATGCGCCGGAGTTCCATCATGTATACTGCAGGGGATATGAGGAGAACTGGTCCCTGCTCGAGCCTGTCGTGATCCGCTTCGCGGATGAGCTGCTCATGCCGGAGATGTATATCGAAGGCGAATATGAATGCGTGCTCGAGCGCAGCGCCGGCTTGGATGATCCGTAGGCAGAAGCTATGCAGGAGCTTGCAGAACTGTTCACGGTTCCACTCGACGCCGTAGAACGACATATTCTCAGAGAAATAAGACTCGGCGGGAAGAAGCCTGCCGGGAATCCAACAAAGAAAGGATTGTCTTATGCTTTACCCGTTTGATTTGTCCATGGTGAAGAATGGCTTAAAAACCATTTGGATCGCGAAAAGCGTATCTCTTAAAGGCTGTGTCGGACAAGGGAATACTTCCCGTGAAGCTATCAGGGAGCTGGAGGAAAACGAACGCGTTTGGCTCTCGGTAGCGAAAGAGGAGCGGATTCCTATCCCTTGATGGATCCCTTGAGAAATCGTTTCATTTCAGCAATGCGGTGCTATACCAAACCGAGCAAGGAGGTGCGCACATGACTGCAAACCAAATCAGCAAGAGAATCGCCGCGGCAAAAACTGCCGATGCAATCAATGCTATTGAAGGCGCACCGGTGTCACGTTATGCCCAAGCGCTATCCTATGCATGGGCGAAAGGTGATTTAATCGGTGAACAGATGAAACAAGCCCTGCTGGTCTCTCATCGGAAGTTGGCGGCACAGGTGAGCGGGCATATCTGATACCATCTCCATGCAGACCAATACACTCCCAGACCGCACGAGGTCTGAGAGGAAAAGCAGAGCAATGACACTCTGCTTTTTTGTTGCCGGTATGTTCTGCCTTACATGTGTTTTTCGTTCGGAGTGCCCGATGCGTGCAGCACCCGGTCACTTTGCACCATGTTTGAAACCAAGAGAAAGGAGAAGGTGCGTCGGAATGCTGCGATAGGGGGCAGCAGACGCGCAATGTAGAACCATGAGAATATTAACACCAAGCTGTATCACAGGTGTGCACCTCAAAAAACGCGGAAAAAGATGTCCCGGACAGTGTCGCATGGCGAGCTGCTGCAGTTGGAGGTGAGTGGGGACTAATGCTCTTTCCATATACGCTCCGAAGAGATACACACCGCGGGCATATCGTCTGGATCGCTGAGAGTTGCTTCCTGATCGGATGCTACGGTATAGGCGTTACCACAGAGGAGGCAATACGGGATCTCGAGTTTAAGGAGAGCCGCGGTCTCGCCTACACAAAACAATTGCGCATTCCGCCCGTGTAGTACCGCCATGCAAGAACAAAAAGGACCGCCATTGCTGGCGGTCGGTGGTAAATGTGACTTGCGATGATGGACTAAGACAAGAGCTCTTGAAGATTGAGTCACAGCATAGAGTGAATTCGCGACATTAAATCGTCTCGATTGTCGTAACCACTCGGGACATTTTCAAGGACATTCAGAGCTTGCTGGAGATAGTACTGTCTTGTATTGCCCTCTGAATCTACTGCCTTGTAGTATAAACTCCATGCGTGCTTGAGATACTCAGGGTAGGTCATAAGACACATCCTAACATAGTGTGTTTTCATTATAGCTGCAATGTCACAACTTGTCAATTCTGATCGAGTGCTTATCTGCGTTACCGTGGATGGTGATGTGACCCACCGCAGATTCTGTTGACTTCGAAGCTGCGGCTCTTGCTGCGCCCCGGGTAAAGTAAATCGGCATCCTTCACAAGAAGAATGCCGACCGTGGAGCTGATGATCAGATTCGAACTGACTACCTCGTCCTTACCAAGGACGCGCTCTACCTACTGAGCTACATCAGCGAATTGGCAGGGGCAGAAGGATTCGAACCCTCGGCACGTGGTTTTGGAGACCACTGCTCTACCAGCTGAGCTATACCCCTATATCACGCTTTGAAGGCGTATCCATTCAGTGCCAACAGACTGGATTATACACCCCCCGCTTTTGTCAAGTTTTTTCTTGCAGTTTCGCAAGTTTTTTCTTCATCTTCTCAGGGTTGGACTTTTAACTCTTTTTGATAGGGAACCAGACATCTGCGGCGGGGCAAATTCATGCGGAACGGGGGGAAGCTCTGCTTCTCTATACTGGCTGGGTGCAGTCCGTGAAAGAGAGAAGGCAGCTGAGATACTGTTGCCTATTGTCCCGCCGCCATGGCGGGTGGATCGAAGTACAACGTATGGCGCTATGTCGAGCGCGTTATGATGTCTCGCCCCACACGGGACGAGTGGATCAAAGCGTGTACGCTCTTAGCTCGGCGGCGTCAGCCAAAAGTCTCGCCTTGTGGGCGAGCGGATCGAAGAGTCATAGCGGTCTGCGGAAGCATCACCTCATATTGTCTCGCCCCATATGGGGCGAGCGGATCTGAGAGAACCTCCGACTTCCGGGGAATGCGAAAGCACCCCGCAGCAGTCCCGCCGACATGGCGGGTAGGATCAGAGCGCCTGCAGGCGCATGGAACCCCACCAAGTCCTGCCTCCATCAGGGTGCAGGCAAACCTCGATGGCTTCCCCCGGCATGGCGTCGTGCCGGGGGAAGTGAGCCCCCAAAACCAGGATTTAACCGCAGGCGCACAAGACTGGAGGATGTATGCAGCTATTTACTGCGATGCTTGGCATCGACAAGAAGATGACAAGAGAGAACTTCTTGCAGCTAATCGAGAAGTGGAACAAAGAGAACCCGCATCAGGAAAACAGAATCAGTGATCTCAACCTATCTGAGATAGGGAAGACGAGCTTTGTGATTGAAGCTAATTCCCTACGTCTCAGCATGGCGGAGTATTCCAAGTGTGGCATCATAGCTGTGCGGTTTGAAAAGACAGAGCCGGACGGCGTTGTTTGGACCACGGACTACGTGATGAACTTCACGGATATGAGAATGTCGGTTCAACTGGAGCGTGACTATCTGCGCGGAGCCCAGCCCGCGAACCAGTCGTTCTCCGCACCACACTTCATCTCCCTGTTGATCGACGAGGAATATATAAAGCCCGATTGGAACCTGAAGGTCCGTCGAACTCCTCTGCAGCTAACAGCGGACAATCTATATATCCTGACCGATCTCATCAACGGCTATGAGCCACACCGGATGCCGGTAGTGTATATATCCAAAACCCAATATAACGAGGATTCGGTCGACGCAGTAAAACTTGTGAACAGATTAAAGGGTATTGCCCATGTCCTTGTGGAGGATCATGTTCAGCTGAATACCCCAATCAAGAATTCCTGCGATAGAAAGAACGAATACAATGGCGCGATAGGCATCTACTTCTCGGATGACGCTTTTGGACATCAACGGATATACCACCAGTCTGAATACGGCTATGACCAAAGGCAGGCTGAAATAGTAGTCCAACGGATCATGCAATACTGCAACAGCCAAAGGATAGGGGAGCTCTATACATGGCAGGGGGTGCTCAGGGCAAAAATCCTCGAGCAGCTCACGGCTTGCAACGCGGAACTGTCGGCATCGGAAAAGAAACTGGCGCAGGCGGAAGAGGAAGCCGGTCAGCTTCTCGAAATGTCTGAGGCAGATGTCCGCAGACTAAGGAAACAACTCGAGGATATGACAAAAACCTGCGAGGCGCTTACTTATGAGAACTATGGACTAAAGGAAAAACTCAGCAGTAGGGAAGACCAGCCTGTCCTGTACCTCGGGAAAGAGAAGGAGTTTTATCAAAACGAGATCAGGGAGTTCATTCTCGATGCGATCGAGAGTTCCTTGCCGCAGTATGCGCAGGGGAGCCGGCGACGGGATGTGCTCGAGGATATCCTTGCGAAGAATGAATGCCAACGCATGGCGGCGGCACGAGCCACGGATCTCAAAGCCCTACTCAAAGGCTTCAAGTGTGTGACCGCACCGATGAAACGATCGCTGCAGGATCTCGGCTTTGAATTCCGGGAATCAACAAAACATTACAAGCTGGTGTACTACGGAGATGACCGGTATATCGCCACACTGTCAAAAACCCCGAGTGACGCAAGATCTGGCATGAACCTCGCTTCCTCAATGATTAAGACAATGCTCTAATGAGCAGGCAGAGCCCACCGGCAGAATGCCGCATATCACCCCCAAAAAGGTGCATTCAATGTACTATCCAAAAATTTTTTTGCGTTGATCAAGCGGGTTTATGGGCAGAAAATGGCGGAAAATACTCCTAAAAAAAGGGAACATTGTGCACAAGGAAAAATATATGCTATAATATAGTCAAAGGAGGGAGGCTGAAGCCGCTCATGTGGCAATCTTTGCTGTCAGCTTTACACCGACAATTTGATACCTTACCGAAATGAATAGGCGCAGCAGGTCCCTTCAACCACCTGCTGCGCGACAGCTACAAATTCCGGCAGGATACCAGCCCGATGTATCGCAGCCGCCTGAACCACTTCTTCCATGGCGGCGGGGTATCCACCTTCCACATATACATACGATACAGGAACCGAACTACTACAGGGACTGTATCTCAGGACAACTGAAAGAAAAAAGGAGATGAAACCATGACAGTATACTGTGTACGAGACATCCTCCCACGGATCATGCTCAACAGACCTGAAAAATACATACCGACACCAAATGGAAAGGTCCACTTCGCGGAGGTCGTCACATGCTTTGGTATCTGGTACTTCTATCTCGTAAGAGAGGAGGGGATCTTCTTCCTCAATGTCGAACAGGTCGAAGGCGGAAGATATACCGCCCATGGGGAGAATGAGGAAGCCAACTTCGTGACCGCCCAGTTTAGGACACTCGATCGCTGCTCCCTCTTTGAACTGTTTGAGAGACTCTGCTTCTCAATAGAACAATCCGGCGAGCCGATCGATGAGGCGAACCCCTATATTGACGATTACCTAAACATCAATTATGATATTGGTGACCCCGAATTGCCCCGCCGGGAGCGAGAGAGACAGGAACGCCTCAAGCGCGCGGCGGCGAAATACAAGGCGTTGAAGATCCAAGAGGAGATCGCTGCTCAGTACCACGAGTCCTGCGGGGATATATGGGCTCCCGATGAGGAACAGGAACCAGACCTCGATGGGTTCGGCAGATTCCAGCAGGCTGATTACGCTGATCTGGATTTCCCGGACTCGCCCATCAAGCCGTTCTGACCTACGATATGCCAGACAAGAAAGAGAACAAAAGAAAGCCGGCTCTTTGCAGAGAGCCGAAGGAAAGGAAGGTTTTTATGTACGGTAAAGAGTATTACGACGAGATGAATAAGAAAGAAGCCCGGAAGCAGCGCTGGGAAAAGGCAAAGTTCCCCGTTACTGTGATTCTGGTCGCCCTGGTTCTGGTTGGTGTAGCGATGTACACCAATGTGATCCCCAACCCCTTTGTGAAGGCGCCCGTAGATCTGCCCATGACCGACGACAACGGTACCCAGGGTGATCCCGTAGATGATCCCACCGGTCCTGTTGATGTGCCTGCGGTGAACCCCGAAGCCCCTGCCGCCAACATGGAATCCGGCGGGCAGGAGATGGGCACCCGTGAGGACGGCAGCATGGATGTAACCCCCGATGAGCGCGATCTGCCCACCAAGGAGACTAAGCCCGCAGATCCTATCGCAACTCCGTCTGAGGGAGAGAAGGCAAGTTATACCTGGACTACGAACGAGAGTGGTGCGTCCAGACGCAACTTCGCCAGCGCCGATGACCTGATTGGCGTAGAGCCCATCAAGCCCTTCGAGAATGTCTATGTCAACGGCGAGCTGTGGGGCTGGTCCGGAACCGAGTGGATCCCCCGGGACGGTGGCGCGAGTGTGGAGGAGACCACTATCGGTGGCCTGTCCGGCGAACTCATCGGCCATTGATAAGGATACAAGCAGCAAGGCTACAGGGGATCACCCTATAGTTTTGCTGTTTTGTGCTTTAAGAGGAAAGAGAGAGGAAGAGAGCATGAAGACGAAAAGTAGGAAGGTGGACTGATCGTGGTGATGGTGTCAAGTACCGCTCCTTCGGGAGTTCTGATGAGCTTCTCAGCGAACAGCCCATGGAACCTTTCGAAGATGTCTATGTCAACGGTGAGCTGTGGAGCTGGGATGGTTCCAGCTGGGGCCCCCGGGACGGTGGCGCGAGTGTGGAGGAGATCGAGACTGGCGGCCTTTCTGGCAATCTGATTGGTCACTAATTAGCAATGGCAGCAAAGCTACGAGTTTTCTCTTGTGGCTTTGCTGTTTCGTACTTTAAGAGGGAAGAGAAGAAATACATTCCTGTTTTGGCGCGATTTAACTTGCTGGCAACTCGCTCGAAGAAACGGTTCGTTATGTTTTGAGAGCAAAAACACAAGATATGGGGTAAAACCAGCAGCAAGAGCTCCAAATGATAAAAGAGTTCAACTTGCTGATAACTTGCTGAAGAGAGTTCAGACTGCATTTGATTGCAGAGAAAGAGTTAAATGGTATATAGACGGAAAGAAGGCACCCTTTTACGGATGCCTTTCAGCTTGTCGAAAAAGTCCAGTGGAAGCTGGGCTTTTAGCTGTACCACCGGCTTTGCCGGTGGATATTTATTTACCGACAATCTCAATTTTATCATCGCGCAAGAAATGACAAAATTAAGATTGACGGTGATGCAATTCACGGGTATACTATAATTGCATCATTGAATTATATTTGATGAAATTGAACGCCAAATGAGGAATTTGAATGAGAGATTTCAACTACAAAACAGAATATAAAAAGCTCCTGACACCGGAGGTCGTGACCTACCTGACGCAAATTCACGAATATAAGGGGCAGCAAAACCTCTTTATTGAGGCGAAGGCAGATGAACTGGCCAATCTCTTGGAGATTGCAAAGATACAGAGTACCAAAGCCTCCAACCGCATCGAGGGCATCATCACCACGGACGACCGCCTGAAAAAGATCGTCCGCGAAAAGACCATGCCCCAAAGCCGCAGCGAAAAAGAGATCGCCGGATACCGCGATGTGCTTGCGACGATTCATGAAAGTCATGACTATATCCCGCCAAAGCCGTCTATCATTTTGCAACTTCATCGAGATCTGTACAAATATAGCGGGAAGTCCATCGGCGGCAGCTTCAAAAATACGGACAACGTGATTACCGAAGAATTGCCGGATGGGCATCAGATTGTCCGCTTTAATCCTGTTCCTGCATGGGAAACGCCGGAGGCTATTACGGCACTGTGCAGCGCGTTCGAAACGGCTATGCGGGATCCAGAGCTTGACCCGTTGCTGCTGATCCCCATCTTTATACTGGACTTTCTCTGCATCCATCCCTTCAATGACGGCAACGGTCGCATGAGCAGGCTCCTGACGCTGCTGCTCTTGTACCGCTCTGGCTATATTGTGGGCAAATATATCAGTATCGAAAAACTGATCTCCGACACCAAGGAAACCTATTATGAATCCCTGCAAGCCAGCTCCTATAACTGGCACGAGGGGACGAACGATTATGCGCCTTTCGTGACCTATATGCTGGGCGTTCTGGTGGCGGCTTACCGGGATTTTGAAAGCCGGATCGATCTGCTGACCACCAAGGGGCTTTCTAAGCCAGATCGGGTGCGCGAAGTCATCAAAAACCACCTCGGCAAGATCACCAAGAGCGAAATCATGGCAAAATGCCCGGATATTAGTCAGATCACCGTCCAGCGAGCGCTGGCAGACCTGCTGAAATCCGGCGAGATCATCAAGCTCAGCGGCGGGCGGTATACGGCGTATGTTTGGAATGGGACAGAATAAGGTGGCGTCAGTATGGAATATTTTAAGCAAGGATTAAGTTTAAACGAGGAAGTCACTAATTTAATATGTTTGCGGCAAGAGGGCAGCTTCTGGGATTTCAAAAAACAGTGGTATACAAATAAATCTGACATGCTTCATGATATCATTTGTATGTCCAATAATCTAAGCAATCGTACTGCCTATATCATCATCGGCATCGACGAGCAACAGGACTATTCCATTGTTGATGTAAGCTGTGATCCCAATAGGAAAAATACGCAAAAGCTCGTCGATTTCCTAAAAGATAAAAAATTTGCGGGTGGAATACGTCCTGTTGTACATGTTGAAAGTCTTCACTACAGCAACGGAGTAATTGACACAATTGTTATTGAGAATAGCAGTAATACACCCTTTTATCTCACTGCTCAATATGAGGGAGTTCGCGCAAGTAGCATTTATACACGAGTTATGGATACCAACACGCCCATTGATAAATCGGCAGATATAAATCATGTTGAACAACTATGGCGCAAACGCTTTCATCTAGATGACACGCCAATTGAAAAATTTCGTTACTATCTAAGAAGCCCAGATGATTGGAACACGATACAAGATAACAATATGGGGTATTTTTACAAATATTCGCCCGAATACACCATTACATGCGAAAAAGATGAGTCTGCTGATGGCTATGAATATTACATATTCGGGCAAGTAAATACAAATCCAAGTTGGTGGTTAATAACGCTGAGATATCACCAAACCGCTATTGAACAATTTCATGGAATCGCGCTTGATGGGGGAAGGAGTTTTGTTGTTGCTCCATGCAGAGCTTACGACCTGTTGAATACGGGTGTCTCCAACTTTGGCTTCTACATTCAAAACGATCTGCGCTGCCGCCTTTTAGAGTTTTATCACCGCAAAGAAATTTCCGAAGAATACTCATATCGTAGCTACATGAGAGCAATTGTTGTTTTTCGGTCAGAGCATGAGTACAAATCTTTTTTGAACTATGTGCAAACCCATATGGGGGAATACCATGAGATATACAAACGGAGAGGGAATACTGGCTTACCGCATTTTCCCAACCTTTCTGGCTATGACATGGAGCCTTTTAAAAAAGACTATAAAGATGCACTTGTAATGTGTGACATGTTAAACGAATTTAGAGCTACGGGACAAACAATGATCACGGAGGAAAGCTCCCATGCCAACACTTGAATGGATCGGAAAAGATAAAGTCGTGAATCATCATCTGGACGTGCCGTTTCGGGTGTTGGAGCGCAAGTAGAGCTTTGATAAAAACGGGCAGCACAGCGAAGATATCAGCAGTGAAAACATGATCATCCGGGAAGATAATCTGGAAGCCTTGAAAGCGCTGTTGCCCAGGTATGAGGGGCGCGTCAAGTGCATTTACATTGATTTAAAGACACCGAGATTGATACAATTTAATTTTTCCTCCGCCGATTTTGCCGCTTGAGGGGTAAGTTGGCGTTTGAGGGGTAAGTTG